>FTBI01001767.1_pt1 | contig 41804 bp, 64 predicted proteins | sample 1639171 | NCBI WGS metagenome assembly FTBI01 (sample SAMEA3914812, study PRJEB12502) | metagenome | biome: forest; material: soil | place: Canada | collected 2011-07-07 | depth 0.1 m | reverse complement strand
CTACAGAGGCACGGCGACGGCTGGCGACAGAGGCACGGCGACGGCTGGCGACAGAGGCACGGCGACGGCTGGCGACAGAGGCACGGCGACGGCTGGCTACAGAGGCACGGCGACGGCTGGCGACAGAGGCACGGCGACGGCTGGCGACAGCGGCACGGCGACGGCTGGCGACAGCGGCACGGCGACGGCTGGCGACAGAGGCGAAATCCGCATCCGCTGGTACGACACCAAGAACGACCGCTATCGCACCGAGATTGCCTACGTCGGTGAGAGCGGCATCAAGCCGAACGTGAAGTACCGGCTGGACGAGCAACACAAATTTGTCGAGGTGAAGGAATGAGCGCCCTCTCCATCACCCGCACGCGCCGAATGGGCAGCGAAGTTTTATAGCGGCGGCCATCACCACCGGCAGCGCAAGCAGCGCGTCCGTGTGAAGCCGCGCATCCGCATCGTCAACGATTGATTTCACGGCGAGCCGTGCGCCTCGGGCAGTGGCGTTCGGGTTATCCGGGCCGGTGATCGGTACGGCTCGCCAACTTACACAACATGCCGGGATTCCCGGCAAAGGAATTCGAAATGGACGGCAGTGCACTGATCCCGCTTGAGTCAATCAACGCGGTCGAAGTATTCAAGGGCAAGTCACTCGATGAGCTGCTGCAGCGTATCCGCGCAGAGACCGTGACCATTGTGCCGGACGTGTCGACGGCTGGCGGTCGCAAGGAGATCGCCTCGCTGGCGTACAAGGTGGCGCGATCCAAGACCACCATCGACGACGCGGGCAAGTCCCTGGTCGCCGAGTGGAAGCAGAAGTCTGCCGAGGTTGACGCGGCACGCAAGAAGGCCCGCGACTACCTGGACACGCTGAAGGACGAGATCTGCAAGCCGCTGGACGACTGGAAGGCTGAGCAGAAGCGCTTGGAAGAAGAGGCTTCCGCCAAGGCCGAGGCCGAGCGCCAGGCGCAGGCTGCTGCAGAGCGCGCCGAGATGGAGCGCCGTGAGGCTGAGTTGCGTGCCCGCGAGGCTGCCATTGCCGCCAAGGAGAAAGAGGCGGCCGACAAACTCGCAGCGGAACAGGCTGAGCGTGAGCGTGCGGAGCGCGAGGAGCGCATCCGTGCCGAGGCGGCAGCCAAGGCAGAGCGTGATGCGGCGGAAGCCATCGAGCGCGCCGCCCGTGAGGCTGAAGCCGCCAAGGAGGCAGCACGCCTTGCCGCAGAGAAGGCAGAGCGGGACGTCTCAGAGGCATCGGCTCGCGCCGAACGTGAGAAGGCAGAGGCCGTGCGCCAGGCTGAGGAGCGTGCAGCGCAGGAAGCGGCACGCAAGGAAGTTGATCGCATCGCCGAAGAGAACCGCGTCCGCGCTGAGGAGGCCCGCAAGGCCGCCAACCGCTCGCACCGCGCAAGGATCAACAACGAAGTCATGCGGTCGCTTATGGCCGTTGGCTATGACGAAGACGCGGCGAAGGCCCTGATCGGCCATATCGCAACCGGAAAGATCGCACACACGACGATCAACTACTGATCGCGGAGAAGATCATGAGCAACGTAGCCCGAGTTATCGAACAGAAACCGAAGCAGGAACTGCAGGCCGTCGCCACCACGACGCCCGGCGACCTGCTGCGCATGGCGGTCGAGCAGAACGCCGACCTGGACAAGCTGCAAAAGCTGATGGACCTGCAGGACCGCTGGGAGGCCAACGAGGCCCGCAAGGCTTTCACAGTGGCAATGACCGGATTCAAGGCCGAGCCGGTCGAGATCCTCAAGCGGAAGAACGTCAGCTTCACCACGATGAATGGCGACCTCACGTCATACAACCACGCCGAGCTGTCGGACATCACCGATGCCATCGGCCCGGCGCTGGCGAAGCACCAGCTGTCCTATCGCTGGAACATCCGCCAGGAAGGCATGTCGATCACGGTCGACTGCATCCTGACTCACGTACGCGGCCACTACGAAATGGTGACCATGAACGCAGCACCGGATAACAGCGGCAAGAAGAACGCCATCCAGCAGGTCGCGTCGACCACTACCTACCTGCAACGCTACACCCTGCTCGCCCTCACCGGCATGTCCACCAAAGGCATGGACGACGACGGGCGCGGCTCCGACCAAGCCTTCGCCACTGACGCAAAGGTCAATGACTGGCTTGCCGCAGCCGAGGCGATTTCGTCTCTTGACGAGTACGCGAAGCGCAAGGCCGAGCTGCTGGCGTCCTATGGCGAGCAGCGGCACATCCCGAAGGCCATCCTTTCCGCATTTGCAGCCAAGAACACGGCATTGAAGGGTGCGAAATGAGCGCCCCCGTCTTTCACTTCGCCATCGATCAAGGGACGCCGGAGTGGCACGCCATGCGCGCCGGCAAGTGGAGTGGCTCCAAGGCTGCCGTGATCATGGGCGGCCTGACCACCAAGGGTATTGAAGACCTGATCATGGACATCGCCTGGGGGCGCCTCTATGGCCCCATCGAGCATGGAAGCTTCAAGTCCGCGGCGATGGAGCGTGGCAACAACCTGGAGCCGGAGACGCGCACCAGCTACGCCTTCGCCACCGACCAGGTAATCGACGAGTGCGGCTTTGTCGAGCACGCCAGCATCCCGTTCGTTGGCTGGTCGCCTGATGGCCTGTGCGGTCGAAAGCACGGCATCGAAGCCAAGAACCCGCTGCACAAGGCCTACATGGAAGTGAAGCGCACCAACAAGGTGCCATCCGAGTACCTCTGGCAGACAAAGTGGGGCATGTGGGTCGGCCAGCTCGACTCGATGGACTTCCTCTGTGATCACCCCAAAGCGGGGCTGATCATCGTGCCGTGCTCCGTGAGCGATTCCGAGTGCGACCAGATGGCCTCGCGCGTCCAGATCCTCGAACCGCGCGTGCAGGCCTGGATCGACATCCTCACCGATAAGAAGGACGCCGCCTGATGCCTATCAAGCAGAAATACGACGCGGTTGCCGCGCGGAAGTACCAGGGCGGCGACGGCACCGAGAAGACGCAGTGGGTCAACGTCGGCCGCGCTGTCGAGTGGGATGACGGTGGCATCGAGATCGAGCTGACGTCGGTGCCGGTCGGCGTGTGGTGGAACGGCAAGATCAAGCTGTTCAAGCCGAAGTCCAACAACCAGGCGCAAGGCGCCCAGCGTCAGGCGCAGGGTTCGCAGAACCAAGCGGTCGACTTTTGAAAAGGGGCGCGACGACATGAACCGCACCCCCGACCTCTTCACCGGCTGGTTCGATAACTCCGTCACCAAGCAGCGCGAGTACTGGGACATGGGCAAGCGCGGACGGTACGCGGCGAAGAACTGCTGTGGCTATGCGTCCGCCGTTTGGCCTGAGCTTCGTCCGAAGTGGGGATCGAATCCAGACCTCCCCAGCAACGCACAGCAGCAAGCCGCCTAACCCACCACCACGGATCGATCATGAGCGATAACTTTGCCAAAGAGTCACGCAGGGATTGGGTGAATAACCTTCCTGGCAATCCAAACATTGAGCAGTTGTCGCTCGGCTGCCTTCAGCGCATTGCAGATGCCGTTGAGCTTTCCTGCAAGGACCGAGAAAAGCTAGAGCGCGATGTCGCCTATCTGCGAAAGAGTCTAGACGAGCACAAGGCCACAGGTGAGCGTCTTGCCCGCAGCAACGCTGCTTTGCGCGGCGTCATCGCTCGCATGAAGCGCAAGGCCAAGGAAATCGCATGAACGCGAAGTTTGAGAAGTGGTGGGCAGATCAGATCGCTCGGAATGGGGGCATCTACATCGGTGCTGACTACAACCATTGGGCCGGCAAGGGTTGGCAAGCCGCCCTCCAGTCCCTTGAGGTGACGCCTGAGTTGGTTGAGATGGCCCGACGCAAATTAGAGGAATTTGAGTGGATCGATGGATTGACCTCGTATGAAAACATCTACGAGGAAATCCACTACGCACTCACCGCCGTATTCAACGCGATCAAGGAGCAGGCGAAATGAGTAAGAAGGTATTCCGCTACGCCGACTCTCGCATGTGCCGAACTGGGCTAATGATTTGCGGGGCGTGCGGAAAGAGTATCGATAGTGGCATGTATCGGTATCGGGACGCAGGTGAGAAATATGTCAATCATCACAGGGCGTGCAGCCTAGACGATCCGAAATGGTCTGAGATGGATGCCCAACAGGCTTGGAACGATGCCGCTAACAAGGCACTACTTCAAGCTGCCACGACCTTTCGAGACGAATGGAAGATCGACGATCTAGACGAACTGATTGAATCGCTGGAGCGCAGGACATGACAACCCCCGACAACCGCGCTCTGTGGGAGCTGGTGGATAGTCTTCGCGAGTCGGCCAACGTCGATTGGTCTACATGGAAGAATAAGGATTGGGCGGAATGGGTCCGTGACTGTGCAAAAGGATCAGCGGCAGGCAAACGTCATGCTGCCGACGAACTCGCCGCCATCCTTGAGCGGCCCGTGGTGGTTGACCGTACTCATCTTGAAGCATTGGAGATGATTCGGGATTGGCCGGACGAAACTGCCGAGGCAATGGGGTATGAGATTGCCTTTCACGCTTTGAAAGCGATGGCAAAGGCGGTGACAACCGATTACACCAGAACGCTTGTTTACTCAGAATCGATGGTGAGGGGGAAGTCGTGAAGGCATATATCAAGTCGTCAAGTTATTTCTGCCCGCAGTGTGGTGAGCGAAAGGTCATGGATTACATGTACGTGCCAGAGTCGTCGCGCCAGTACGCGGATGACGATGGCTACGAAGTCACTGAGCACTTCGGCGTAACGAAAGACTTTTCGTGCCGCAATTGCGATTGCGAATTCACCATCACGCAAGAAGGAGGCTAACCCATGACCGCCGAACGAGATAGCACGATGACGTTGGAGCAGGTGCGTGACAGCCTACGAGAGGTTGGACTCAACGCGGGCAATCAATACAAACGTAGCTGGTGCTATCAGCTTGCCGACGCCATCGACGCCCACCTAGCCGCCCGCGATGCGGTTGTGAGTGATGGTAAGGCGCAATGGGATGAGCTATCGGCAATTCTTGGTGCTGACGGCGATAACGTCGATCAAGTGTTCCGTGCCGCCAAAGACCTCGCCTCGCGGAAGGTGGCTGTGCCGGATGGCTATGTGTTGGTTCCCATCGAGCCGTGCTGGGATCAGCGCAATGAAGGCCGAGAACTGCTGATTGATGGCCTAGAAAATGATCCTGAGCGCATGGCCTACGTCATCTACAAAGCCATGCTCAACGCCGCCCCGTCCGATCAAGCCATGCTCTCTGCATCGCAAGACGAGGTGAAGTGATGGACAACACCGCAGAGCATCTTAAGTGTCGTGAGGCTTTTGAGCGTGAATATCGGTGCGAAGGTGCGTCTTTCAGAAATACCAATGGTGACTACAACGGACCACTAAATACGTTTTGGGAAGTTTGGCAAGTTGCATGGAACACCCGCGCCTATAGCGGTGAGGCGGTTGCTTTTGATGAGCCGATTGGCTGGTGGTTTCAGCACGACGAAACAGGTCGCGTTGCCGTTTGCATTAACGACGGTGTGAATGACCGTGAGTCGTTTCTACGGCTGAACGAACGATTTTCATACTGCGGAGAGCTATTCACCCACCCACCACGCGCCACGGCGGACGAGGATGGGCGGGAGAAACTATGGGCTCTACATATGCTAGGCCCTGATGATGTTATTGCGGCACCATCGAAGCTAGCTGCGGATGCTGTTGCAAAGAACTTCAACGATTACTGGGAAGCCCATAAACATGAGCGCGGGCATGACGTTCACGTCGTCGCCACAGTAGTCGAATGGCCTTATCGTCCGCTTGAGCATGCCAAGGACGTGATTGCATCCTTTGCAGAGTATGCAGACCTACTAGAACCGTTCGACGCCGCCCTAGCCAAGCGCGCGGAGGTGGCCCATGGGCGCAGCTGAAAAACTTGACCTATCCGGCAAGGACTGGCTCAACGTCGACGAAGCCGCCCACTACTGCGGCGTTTCGGTAAGTCAGTTTCGCGAGCACGCACTTGCCTACGGACTGACACCGCGCCGCTTCATGGGCAAGCAGCTGTATGAGCGCGCCGAGCTGTACTCAGCAATTCATGGAGCAGAAACGTGGCAACGATCTACTGGCGTAGCGGCCGCGCGTACCTCAACTGGCGCGAAAACGGGCGCCAGGTCAGGAACTCTCTTGGCGCAATTGAGCCCCGAGAGGCGGAGAAAATTCGTGCCGCGAAAGAAGCTGAGCTGACGCATGGCGTGCGCATCCTCGCACGCCTGCCCACGGTGCGCGCCTACCTTGAGTGGTATCTCGACTGGTACGAGGCCGAGCATCCCACCACGGCCTCAAAGGCAAAGAGTGAGGTCAAGAAGTTCATTGCTAAGTTCGGTCACCGGCCGATCGACACGATCAAGCCAACGGAGGTCGAAGGGTACAAGGCCGACCGCCTGCGCAAGGACAAGGCCGCGCCTGAGACTGTGGGGAAGGAGTTGCGCCGGCTGAAAGCGGCATTCAACCGTGGCGTTGAATGGGAAGAGTTGGACGTGAACCCGCTTGCCACGGTGAAAGCGCCTCGCGGCGTGCGTAGCGTGGCAGTGCGATTCTATTCGGCCAGCGACATGCGCAAGCTGTACGAGGCATCGCCGGCCAGGGCGCAACTATGGGCCTTCATGGCGCACACCGGCATGCGCCGGGGTGAGATGTGCAAGTTCGTGCTGGCTGACGTGGTGGGGAATGCCGTGCGCATTGAGTCGATCCCTGATGAGTCAGGGTCGGGCCGCACGAAGTCGGGCATATGGCGGGAGGTTCCGCTGAACAAGCAGGCCCGCGCGGCCTTGGCGACGTTTGCTGACCCGGTTGTCGCAGTGCACCGCGACACCCTATCCGACTGGTTCCGGGCCGACGCCAAGGCCGCCAAGATCGGCGGCAGCCTACACCGGCTGCGCCATACCTTCTGCGCCCACCTGGTCACGGCGGGGGTGCCGCTGCGCCGGGTTCAGATCCTCGCCGGCCACAGCGACTACAAGGTGACGGAGCGTTATGCCCATCTGGCGCCGGGCGGGGCGGCCAGCGCTGTGTCCAAGCTGAAGTTCTAGGGGTGTGCTTACTGTGCTTAAACTGCCATGAAATGTGGTGCTATATGGCAAACGCACACCCATAAAACCCCTTAAAAATGGTGCCCCCGATACGATTCGAACGTACGACCTTCCCCTTAGGAGGGGGCTTCTCGTATGAGCAATGGCGCGTGCTGCGCGGCGCCTTGTGCTTAGTGTGTGCTAAATCGACCGGCTACGTCGCCGTCCCTGAGACACCACCACCCTACTCTACCGCCCATGGGCCGACACGTAGATCCTTTCCTGATGGGCGCGCCGGGCATCTGCCCCGCCTGCCGCAAACCGTGCTGCACGATGGATCAGGTGGGCATCACCTGTTACCACTGCGGCCAAGCTCAATTCACGCACCGCAGCCTATGGATGCAGACGAAGTGCACCTGTGCGCGTGACCCCGACTGCCCTCACTGTCATGGGTGCGGGACCGTGGCCGTTACGTCGGCCAAAGCGACGTCGTAGTGACTCTTATGTAGGGTCGAATGCTTTAGGTGAACGGCGCGGTCGGCGGCGTAAAGGCGGCGGAGTACCACGCTTTCTTCGAGATGCGCACTTCGTCAATCGTTCCGTTGAAGTCGTAGGTGGCATTGCGGCTGTTGACCTGCGCGCCGACCGTACAGAGCCCTTGTAGGCTGTTGTAATTCGTCGCATCGGTTGCCGTCGCTGCTACGACCCCGTCGACGAACAGGCGCAGGGTTCCGCTGACGCGAGAGGCGGCCACATGGTGATAGTTGCCATCTGTGATAGCTGTTCCGCTCGTCTGCGAGGCGACCGCAATGCCTGATCCGCCAACCGTTTTGTAGAACGAGATGTAACCCGCCGCGTTTTGAAACAGCTGCCAGCTGCCTGACGCGTTCGTCATGTAGAAGTCGATAAGGCACTGCGATGCCGTGCGCGTCGTCTTAAAAAAACCTTCGACGGTAAAGTCGCTTGTGCCGAACATGTAACGCTGGTCGCCTGGCGCCTGGATCCACGAGGCCGAACCGTTAAGCGTTAGGCAACCGGTGCCGAACTTGGGCGCCGTCGTGCTGACTGCAGCTGCGCCCTCAGCGGTCCAGACGCTACCTCGCGTGTCGGGGAATGCTGTGCTGGCCGCCGTGCCGTCCATATGAAGTAGCGATACGACGGGGTGCTCCAAGCGCGAGCGTGCCGCCAGCGCGATTCGAATGCTCATGGCGATTGCAATCCGATAGTGTTACTAGTGAAGCCGCCGAGCGTCGGGGTTCCAAATTCGCTCGTGAAGGATCCGGAAACTGGAGTTCCGACCACGCTTGGTTGGTATGCAATGCCGAGACGTAACGCTTCGGCGATGCTCGACCCTTCAATGGTCCATCCGCTTGAGGCGGTCCAGGCTGTTGCGTTTGTATCCGGTATGACGGCAATGATCGACGTGGCCATAGCCACCACGAAACCTGCCTCTGCCGGCGTCACAGGAGCGATCGTTGCAACATTGCCGGAGTCGTTGCTGCTTACGCTGTTCGCCTGCACGCCGACTGATATGCCCGCGGCCGAGCGGAACGCCAACATGACACCGTTGATACGATCATTAATGGACTGCGTGAAGGTGAAGCTGGTCGGGTCGCCGGGCTGATACACGCGCGTGTAGATCGAGCCGTACTGGCTGGTCGAGCTACCTGAGAACGACGCCGCGGCACTTGCGGATACCAGTGTCCATCCTGTGGGAGTAATGCCACCGCTGCCTCCTCGATTCAGCGTTCCGACTATCAGCAGGTCACCCGCAGCCGCCCCCGTAGGGACAGGAATACTGATCGAAGTCGCCGAAGCAATCTGTGTTGGAGTTGAGCCAACGAACGTGATTGTGTTCGATAGGTGGCTGATTTTAGGACGAGGTCGCCTACCAGCGAGAGCGAACATGAGAGGCATTACCAGATCACCCATTCATCGGTGCCGATCTTCTCTAGGACACGCGCGTCTTTCAGGCCGGTCGTTGCATTGGCGTTCGGGGCATCGACCGTGACACCAGTTACGCCTGTGATAGTTATTGCGCCCGCGCCACCCTGGCGGAGAATGATCATCGTGCCGATGGCGAAAGGCACGGACGCATTGAGCGGGATGCTGACCGCGATCGCTGCGGAGTTAGTGATCTGGACATCCTTGCCGGGGTCGGTCAGGACGAGTGAATACGACGTGCCGGTCTGCGAGTTGATGCCGGCGAGCACGCCAAGCGTGTCTTTGCCAGCTAAGGCAGAAGCCAGATCGGTCTGCGCTGACAGCGTGCCGCTGATCGAACCCCAGGTGCCACCACCGCCACCGCTACCGCTCTGCTGTAGAACGCCGGACGCGTCGATGACGCGCCACTGGCCCCCGCCGAAGATCAACTGGTAGTTGACGGCAAGAAGTACGCGTAGGCGCAGGTAGGTTCCGCCTGACCTAACGTGATTGATCGTGACCGTTACCGGCGCGGTGTCGGTGTTGACGATCTGAACGTCGCTGATCACTCGGCCGGTGCTGCCGGAGGGCGCACTTACTAGCGTTACCGCTGTGGCGCCGTTGGAGTTGATCGAGTTTCCGGACGCGGCACCCCCCTGATCCGCCCAGGACGCGCTTAGCGGGATCTGGTTGGTCGCAGGCGCAGCGCCGAGCACGACCTGTAGGGATTCAGCGGAGCCAGCAAGAATGATGCTCATAGGTATGCCCAAAGTGTGCCGAGGTCAAAGGAGGCGCCCGTGGCGCTAACGGCTGGATTCAGCAGCTCAAATCGCGGCGTTGCAGCGACGTAGCGCAACAGCAGCTCGTGTCCAGCGCCAAAAATGTCGCCGGCCGCGAGCGGTTGATTGCCTTTCTTTGTGATGTTCGCTGCTGTGATCGAATTGACTGCAAGCGTAGGCGTCGTCGAAGCGTTGGCCAGCAAGGCGCGAACCTTGAGCTGCTGCCCGTCGACAAGCGTTGTAATCGCAGGGGAAAAGGCAGCCGTTAGCGCGTCCGAAGTGCCTCCGGCAACGGCGAAAGTTTGCAGCCCCTGGATGTCGTGCTGATCGAGTTCTTCAAGCGCAGCTGCCACATTGGTAGAGGCAAGGCTGCCAACGGGTGCAAATTGATTCTCGGTCGCTTCTGGTGCATAGAACCCGAGAATGCCGCCGCGCCGACTTACCGCTACGCCGTCCATCGTCGCAGAAACAAATTGTGGCTGAGCTGAGGTCGCCCCCGCATTCATGGCCACGGAATAGCCGGGAGCGTAGTACGCCAGATCGCCGCACGCCTGCCACACGTCGGTGGATATGCGCTTCATGGCAATGATGCTGCCCTGCTCACGCGTCGCGTCGCTGTCAGACGGCAAGAACGTGACGCCCGTCCCGCCAACGAACGACACCTGGCCGCCGGTGGTCGCCTGCATCGCATAGAGCGTCGAGCCGACAGGCATCGGCATCGTCGAGTCGGGCTGAATGGTGATCACGCAGCCGCTGGTATTGGTGCACTCGATTAGGTTGTCGACGTCGGACGGGCTGACCGTTCGCGCCGTGGTCGCCTCGACGATCGTTTGCGGGTTGGAGCTGTACGTCCAGCCGAGATTCGTGAACGTGTAATAGCTCGTTTCGCTGCCGGTCTTGTAGCCGCACCCTGGACCGATGCTGACGTAAGCAGCGTTCTCAGGCGCGGTGCCGACCGTGACGAGCGTGGTGTTTATGTTCACGCCGCCGCCACCGGTGCCCGCGCCGCCCGACCATGACAGCTCGTTGCCGTTGATGTCGTACCAGGTGAGGATCAGGCCGACTTGTGCGGTTGGGTTGCCCAGGCCGCGAACCTGTGCCGTGGCCGTGATGGTCTGGCCAGGATAGACCGGCGACCGCGCTACGTTGATCAGGTACGACGTGGTCGCGTCATTGACGTGCACTACGTAGGTCGTGGTGCCGGCGTTAGGCCCGTTCGTGCCGGTTTCGGCGTACCAGCTTGTCGGATCAGACGTTGGCAGCGTCCAGCCGAACAGACCCTGGATGAAGTTCGGATTTATGATGCCGGCCGGCTGCGACGTGTTGGCAGTGGCAAGCGCCTGATTCGCCGCATTGCTGATCGCGTCAACGTCGGTGCCGGTGCTGCTCAATACGTCGGTGTAGCCGCTCCAGCCAGATGAAACTAGCGGACCGCGCGCACGGGCCCGGTAGAAGTACGTCGCGCCGTTGGTGAACTGGTCGGTGTAACCGGTTGATGTCGGGCCGACCTGGGCGATGACGGAGAACGGGCCGGTGCTTACTGTTGCACGCTCGATCGAGGTGCAGCCTACGGCAGCAGGGTTGTCGTTCGTCCAGGTGATGGCAATGCCATCGGCGACGCCCTGAGTGGCGAAGTTGTGCGGAACATCGGGGACGTCTGGCAGTTCGTTATTCGTTCCCACCACATAGGTGTATTCGGTTTCCTCCGCCAGCGTGCGCGGCGTGCGGCCGAAGACGTTGATCGACACGAACTTGAGGTACACCGTCTCGCCGATCATCGACGCGTCGACAGGCATGCGAAAAATGCCGTCGTCGAGGCGAACGAACGGCGCGCCAGCGCTATGCGCGACATTGGCCGAGCCGTAAGCGCCGCGGCGCAGGTAGCTGATCTGGTACTGCTCTGTCCCGGTCAGCGTAGCCGTCTGGTAGCTGCCCAGCTCGCTGTCGATCATTACCAGCGTGACGAGGTTGTCGGCGTCGGCCTGACTACCACCCAGCAGAACGCCGGGCGTGTACAGCGTGACCTGTGGCGCATGCGTGGTGTCAGGGTCACTGGTGCCGGCAGGTAGCGTCGTAGCAAGCGCGCCGTAGCGTGCAGGCTGCGCCGTGGTGCCGACCCAGGTGTAGCTGTCGCCATCGGTGCTGAGGTAGATGTCCGCCGCGCCCCATAGGGGGTTCGCGCCATTGACCGCAATCCAGATCTCGGGATTCGTGTTCTGCGCTAGGTAACCAGGGCCGCGGAACAGGTACGGCGGATTGACCGGGCCCGGGTCCGTGTTCGGATCGATGCTGCTGCCCTCATTGGGCTGCGTGTTGTAGATGGCGCTGTGGCCGATGCCCTCGGGGTATTCCTCGGCCGTGATGGACAGGATGCCGTTTTCGTCTTCTGCCACTTCCGTGATACGAACCGGGAACTCGTTGAGGCCGGTGCTGGCATCGGTCAGCGTGACGATGTCCATCGGTTCGAGCATGCAGTAACGCCAGCCGAGCTTGAACTCGTAGGTGTTCCGCACATAGAACGCCTGCTGCACCATGTTCTGCGCGATGAAGCGCGCCACGGCGGCTGACGTGCACATGTCGACGTCTTCGGTATCGAGGAAGCGTGCACCGTTTGCGATCACGTCCTGGTCGATCGTAGCAACAGCCATGCCGGTGTGATACGTGTTCGACCGGTCGTTGAACTGCACCTGCACCATGTTCTGGCAGTTCGCCGTCGACTTGCGCGTCACCGTGATCGGCGCGTCGCCCGGGTCGACGATGAAGTCACCGCTCCCAAGGTCGAACAGCGGCGTCACGTCAGGCGTGTAGATGACGCCATTGCCGCTGACAGCAAGGTCGCCATAGGGCTGCGCCTTGAGCAGCCCCTCGGAAAACCATACAGCCGTGTTCGTGTAGGTGAACAAGTCCTCAAGCGTCTGCTGTGCGCTCTGCTGCTGGTCATAGCAAGGCGAAAGAAAAAGACCGTTTGCAACGCAGTAATTGCTGTACTGCGTTAGGTCCCCGACCCAAGGGAAGTTGATGCCATGATTTCCGTTCGTGCAGATGTCGGTGACGATGGCGGCCGGGTTAGCGTCCTGGATGCCGTTGCCGAAGATGCACAGGCCCTGCACTTCCGGGTTCCAGTCCGGCAGGCTCGCGCTGGATCCGAGGTTGAGGTTCGCCACGCTGATGAGCGCGGTTTGCGTGTAGCCGAGCGCGAATCCGCCGGATAGATGCGACCAAGGCGACTGACCGGCGGTGCCGGTCGAGACAACCGCACCGACCGATCCGAGGCTGACCGTCGACGTACCGCTGAATACGGTGCCGATGCCTTGGATCGGTCCCTCGCAAAGCGCGAGCTGGAAGCTGGCTGAGTAGGTGTAACCCGTCGTCGTGCTGCCGCCGCCACCCTTACCGCTGCTCTGCGATTTCTGCGCGGTGCTCTTGAAGTCGCCATACCAGACGCACGAGCCGCCGACTTTCGTCGTCCCGTAAACCACCGGCACCGGCGGCCCGTATTGCGACGAGTTGAACTGGATGCCCATCGCCTGGGTAGGCGTGGTCGAGGCAGTCTTAGCGCCACCGCCGAAAAGGTTGCTCACGCGCGGAATCTCCAATAGCCGCCGACCTTGTCGGCCCAACGGCGAATTTCGGAACGCTCCACGCGACCGGCGTGCAGGTCGGCATGGATCATCAAATCGGGGCCAACGACGATGCCGCCATGGGCAAGGCATCGGCCGACGCGAAACAGAACAAGGTCACCCGGCTCCGGGGCGTTCACGGGATCGGCGAAGCGCTCGGTCCATGCGCGGTAGCGCTCCTCGCCTCGATGCAGCATCCAGTCATGCGGGTATGGGCGCGGATCGATGTCCGCAGGTATCAGGCCTATGGCCTTGAACACGCTCAGCGGCAACATGGCGCAGTCGACACCGACGCCCTTCACATCAGCGGCGTGGTGATACGGCGTGCCCAGCCACGACTCCACCTCGGCCACAATCGCCGACTGAACGCCTTCGCGGTTTTGCATTGGCTTAGGTCGTCTTGAAGTTCGCGGCGAGTCCGCCGGGGCCGCGTGGGATAGCCGTGAGTCCTGCGCCGCCATTGCCGCCGGTGCTCGTCGGCGCCTGGCTGCCCGTACCGCCGACCTCAAGCGTCTCTGGCGTCGGTACGAATGGATAGCCGCGGAACTTCGATACGTTGTTGAACTTATTGGTGCATGTCGTTTGCGTCTTGTCGCAGCCGGGATAGATCGAGAAGGTGTCGCCAGCGCTAGGCAGTTCGCCAAGTGGGTAGATCAGCTGGATGACGCCACCCGAGCTCCACGACTGCTTTACGCTGCATGTCTGGCCGAGGTTGGGGCCAGACGTCCACACCATATATCCCAGAGAGAAATAACCGTCCGCTTCGCTGAGGGTGGTGTCGAACTGAAGCACGGAGGGCGTCGTACCAGATGTAATGCTGCCCTCGACCACGTACGTCGCCGCCGAAAGACCGCATCCGCTATCGAAGAGACAGTGATTGCACTGCGGAAGGAAGTAGTTGCGCGGAAACTGGGTCTGCAGATAGATCAGCATGGAGCTGACCGTGAGGCTGATCTTGCTGGCGTCTGCCTTCGACTCGCCGATCACTCCGACGAACAAATTGACCACGCCATTGAGTACGGGGTTCGACCAGTCCGGCGCAAGCGCCTTGTCGAGCCGCAGATGTGCGCCATCGAAGCCACCGGCATTCACAAAGGCCGATGGCAGTGAGCCCTCAATCCTCGTGCTCGCGTCGAAAAGGATGTCGACCTCCATCTCGTCGGTATCCAAGCCGCGCGTGGTGCGCCACTGGCCACGCTTGAACCCGGGCGCACTATCCAGCCACGCCGCGAGATACGTGTTGCCGTTGTAGATGACGTTCTGCTGCGCCGACGTGTAGTAGAGAATGACGCCAGAGGCCAGCGTGATCGTATACAGGTCAGCCTCGACGAGCGTGTCATACGACTCAAGCATCGTCATGAACGCCGTGGTTACGCTCTTCATCGGAAGGTCCGCAAGGTAAAGGTCGTTGCTTCGTAGATCTGCGACATCGTCTGCTCGACCTCGATGTGGTCGTCTTTGAAGCGCACGAGGTAGAAGTAGTTCCCGGTCCAGGTCAGCGACGCACCGGCGGCGGGAGCGCTGCTGAAGGTCACGTAGCCGGACGCCGAAATAGACGCAGGCGTCGTCGGCACGCCGTTGACGTAGATCGTCGGCGTGCCATTGATGCCCGCGACTGGCTCATTCCAGTAGCTGCCGTTGGCCTTCGTCAGCTGGAAGTGCTCGGTCGTGCCGTCACCGGTGCCGAAGGCCTGGTTCGTGGCCGCGTTGTCGTTGTCGTTCGTCCAGTAGAAGGCCTGGAAAGGGCCGCCCTGCCCGTTGAAGAATCCGATCAGGGACGCGTAGTCAGCCTGGGTCAGGTACGGGATCTCGACGTCAAACTCGTATAGCGGGTACTGGTAGCGCTGCGTGCGGTACTCGGCACCGGAGTCGGCCTGCTGGATCAGCGTCGAGGTGATCGGACGCTTTTTTATGCCCCAGCCACGCCCAGCGAAGGTCGGGAAGGTGTTGTAGCTCATCGACGACCACCCTTCCCGAGTGCGCGGCGCGCCGCCTTGGCAAAGGCATTCGGGTTATTGCTGAGCATCTTCTCGAAGCTCTTGGCGTCGTTGGCGTGCACGTGGATGTTCTGCGTCGAACCGCCTCCACCACCCCCTGACATGTTGCGCACGTTCTCGGCAAGGTGCGCCGGGAGTACCATCTCGTTGCGGTGCAGGAGTGCGGGTGCGTCGTCGAACGGTACGCGGTCCCAGCCGCCGGCGGCAGATGCGACGGAACCAAAGCCGGACGCAGCCGCCGACATTGAGGCACCGAAGGCCGGCGCCCCGATGTCGATAGGCCAAGGCGCACCCGCAAAGGATGCGACACCGTTGGCTCCTGCAACACCTGCAGCACGAGCCACCGATGCTTGAGACGTTGCCTGATCGGCCTCGGTATTGGACGCGCGAGCCGCATCAGTGATAGACGTCTGCTGCCCCGTGCTTGCAACGGTAGCGGTGACCTTCGCTGCCTCCCTGGCGATCCAGTCCTTGACCATTTGCACGCCCATCTCGATATACGAGGAGAGCACAGAACTGAGTATCCGCTGGGTGACCTGATGCCAAGTCTGCGTGCCCTGAATCATGCCATTGACCGCAGTGTCAAAGGCGTGGCTGATCGGGTTTAGGTATTGCGTCCAGGTCTGGTACTGCTGCTGGGCTGCTTTCTGGTCGATCTGCGCCATCGTCGCCGCGTGCTTTTGTTCTAGCTGCTCGATCTGCGCATTGATGGCAGCGACGACATTCGGTTTTCCCGCCATCATGTCGCGGTAGTGTTCCAGAATGTCCAGATCGGTCTGGTATTCCTGGTTGGCGTACTCGCGCATCATTGCGATCTGCTGTGCTGCGGTTACCTGCGCCAAAGTAAGCTCGGACTGCGACTCCTTCACACGGGCCGTGTACATCTCGTCCACGGCTTTAATGGCCGCGTCGTTCTGCTTTTTGTAGATCGCCTCGACTTCTTCCTCGGCTTTCTTGGCCTCCTCAATCTGGGCATTAGCGAATGCCTTGGTGTCGGAGATCTTCTCGGCAACGGCGCGCTTGTACTGCGCCGAGTCCTCGCCGTAGAGCTTCTCGGCGTTCTGCACGATCTGTTCGTCGATCTGGATGCGTGCCTGGGACGCTGTCACCGTCTCCTCGCGCTGCACCTCCAGGTCGTTCATCGTGGCGGCACTGGCCTGCTTGCGGGCCTCGACGGATTGGCGTGCCGCTTCCTTGGCGGCCTCGCCTTCCTTTCGGTGAACCTCGACCAGTTGCTCAAGCGCCTGGCGATACTCGGCACTACCTTCCTTGGCCTCGTTCTTGATCTGGGTCCAGTAATCCCTTTCCTGTTGCAGCGAGAGATTGCGGTCAATCTCCATCTGCTCGTAGCGCTCGCGATCCGCCTGCGCGGCCTGCGTGTCGCCGTTGCCCGACTTCAGCTTCTTGGCCATGTCGTCGATCTGGGCGGCCGACTTTTGAGCGGCCTGCCCCACCGCCGCAGCGGCCGTCTCCTGGCCGTGGAACTTGGCGACCATGTCGTTCACGATCTGGGTTTGACGCTCAAGCTGGGCCGTGATGCCCGGCAGCGCGCCGCTGCCCATTTGCTGGGCCTCCTTGTCCTGCTCCTTGAGCTTATCGAGCAGGTTCGTAGCGACAGCAAGTTGCTCGCTGTTGTCACCACCACCCAGCGCGACGTCCATCGCCTGCATGTCTTCCGACCAGGCTGTCTTCAGCTTTCGAAAGGTGCTGACGAGTACGTTGACATGCGTGTTCAGCGTATCGGTGCGCGATTGCATGCTGCTGGCCATGGCCTCATAGGCCACCTGCGCCGCACCCATGGTGTCGCCCGACTTCTGTAGCTGCTCCATCTGTTCGTACTGCGAGACGGTCAGGAAGTGGAACTGATCATTGAGCTTGGCGACTGCTTTGAGCGGGTCTTCCTGCAGTTTCTCGATCTGCGAAACGCACGACTCGATGCTTTCGCCGGTGAGTGCAGCCATGTCGGCGGCAGCCGTGGCAACGAGCTGGAGATCATGGCCAGCGAATCGGCCGGATAGGGCCAGCTTCTGGATAGCCTCGGTCGCATTGCCGATGCTGCCGGTGGATTCGCCGATGCGATCGGCCATGCTGACGAGCTGGCCAGCCGTTAAGCCGGCGGCCTGCCCTGTGGCAAGCACGTCGCCCTCCATCTTCTCGAAGTCTTGGCCGGCCTCAAATACCGAGTAGCCGATGGCGGCGGCGGCAACCGCAACCAGGCCGAGCGGGCTGAGTACAGCGTTCAGCGCAGTCGACAGCAGTCCGGTGCGGTTGGCAAGCGTGATCGTGGAGCCTTCGAGGCGCGTGTAGTTACCGCGCGCCAGCTCGCCGATCATTACGCCTACTTCGCGCGCCACGCCGCCGCTGATGGACATGGCGGCGTTCTGCTCAACGAGCGCAGCAGTCGCCGCCTCGGCTGTCGTCGTCATGGCCGCTTCCGCGGCATCGAGTGTGGCCACGTAACCGGCGTATTCACCGGCGGTGATGGCGCCCGCGTTCATGGCTTGATCGAGTGCGGACTCAGCCTCGGCGATGCCCTCGGCGCTCGACACGCCGGCGGCAAATGCAGCATTGAGCCGCGTCATCGCCTCAACCTTCGTCTGCACGGCAGCATTGAAGGCAGCCGCCTCCTGCGCCACCGTTGCCTGCATGTTCTCGATCGACGCAGTGGCCTGCGCCATGCCTTCCTGCAGCTCGGTCGCGTTCGCAGTCAGCGCAACGGTGATCTCGTCATCGTAGCCGGACATTGATCACTCCTTGAAAGGCCTATCAGCCATGGATTCGAGGAACGCCGTGCATTCCTCTGGCGAGGGCGCGGTGTTCTCGGTTTGCGGTTTGAATCGGAGGTAGGCCTGCACCATCGTTTGAACCGGCGGGTGATCCCGCCAGTAATCGGTGAGGTCGACGAAGTCCTGCCAGGTCAGGCGGTCGAGGATGTCGTCTGGGAACCATCCTGTTGCGTTGACGAGTTGTCCAACGACGCGGGCGCGAGTGATTGGCTCGGCGTTGCTGCCGTCACCGCGCTGCTTCCCAAAGGGCGAGCCTTGAACCCCGACTTGGTGAGCACTGACACCAGCAGGGGAGTCAGGTCCGCGAAATCGATCACGTCGAGCAACTGTTCCCGCTTGAGCGCAGGCTGATTTCGCCGAGCGCAAGCGAGAATCACATTGATCGCAGCGTTCTGGTACTTCGCAGGGTCAGAGCGATCGCCGCTCATCACCAGGTCGACGTCGTCCTTGGTGTCGTCGTCGAGCTGGATACGAAGGTTCATCGGGGCGACGACAATCGTCGTCACCCCATCCGTAAGTTCAATCCCTGGGATCATCGCCACTTAGTCCGTGTAGATCGTGTGGAAGCGACCCTGCGAGTCGACGTAGGCCTCGAAGTCGAGCTCGGAGATACCGAAGTCGGCCATCTTGGTCGGGATCGACAACTTCGAGCAGGTGGTGGCCCAGAAGCGGTGACGCTCGCCGGTGCCGTTGGCGCCGCGGTACAGGTCAACCGTGATGATCGGCTGTACGCCCTGCAGTACGGTGCCGACCGATACGGTCGAGCCGCTGGTGGAGTTCGTGTACTCGTAGCTGATCAGGACCGGTGCGCTCGCATCGGCTGCGGCGAAGGTGTAGATGCCCGCTGCGACGCTGTACTGACCTGCCGCCGGGGCGGAGGCCACCAAGGTCAGCGGGTTGCCGCCCGCATACGTGACGCCAAGATCCTTGGCGAACGTGGTCGAGTTGGTCACCGTCACGGTGTAGGTCGTGGCGGAAGGCACGTTGTGCGCTTCGTTCTGTGCGAGCGACACGGTTCCGGTGGCGATTGATACGCCGTAGAACAGGTTGGCGTACACGGCCGCGTTGATGAAGCCCATCTTCGCCTTCAGCGATGCCTTCAACTCGCCGGCACCGATCGCCAGCGGCTGCTGGTTCTGGCCGTAGAGCGACTTCACCGTGCGCGAAAGGTCGGCGCTGACGTCCTGCAGAGCACCGAGCTGGATCGGCGTCGCCGTCGCACCCGAAGGCGTCGCATAGAGGATGCCGGAGCCGAAGCTACCAAGCTGAGTAATACCGGACATGGTCTGTCACTCCTTCGGGGTAAGCGCCGCGGAGACGTGCTTGGTCAGCGACGCCTTTTCCACGGCAGAGATCGGGGCGCGGCCGGCAGCGGCGGCGGAATGGAAGTGCTCGGCGTACCAGGCGTCGATGCCTGCGACGACGCGCTGCTCAAGCGAAAGCACGGCGCTTTCAGCGCGAGCTAGGAAGCCCGGCTCTGGGGGCTTGGCGTCGGATGCGGGCAAAGCTTCGCCCTCCGCTTGCGCGGCTACGGTTTCGTCTGTCATGGGTGGTTACCTCAGAAGCCTGGGAGGATGATTTCGATCGGGACGATGGCGATGGCGCGATCACCGAGGACACCCTCGAAGATCTCGATGTCGCCGGAGATACCGGCGTACTCGACTAGGCCGCCGAGCGTGTTCTTTTGCGTGACGCCGATCGGCGCGAGTACTGCGCAGGCGGCATCGACCAGGTTGTTCAGCGCCGTCGATGGCGCCACGGTCACGTCCGAAGAGTTCGCGTACAGCAACCAGGAGGCGCGCAGAGTGGTGCGTGTTGGGACCGTGCCGGTGTACTTCGTCGTTTGCTTGTCCTGAAGCTGATACACCGCAGGGAAATCCTCCGGCGGCAGGTCCTGGATGTTCTTCAGGCGACGGCTCGCCGTGGTCACGCCAGGAAGCGCTTCAAGCAGTGCGAACAGCGCGCTGTAGATCTGCTCACGCGTGGCGCGGCTCATGCTATGGCCTCCTTCACTGCGGCGCGAAGCTGAGCAATGCCGTCCGGCGCCTGCTCGCGGAAAGCCGAGCGCATATAGCTGCGTTCTGGCATGGGGATGGAATGGGGCTGCGTGCGCGGCAGCGACGCGGCAAGCGAACTGGCGTTGCTGACGAAGAAAGCGTGGCCACCGAGCAGCTTGCTGATGAAGAATGCCGTACCGCCCGGGTGATTGATGACGCCGCCGTATTCGTGGATGTGCGCATACGGCACACCCGCACCGCCGCCTGCACCGCCACTGACACTGTCGGCCGACTGGCTCGACATCGGGTGCACTGAGCTGGAAAGCCGCCCGCTGCGCCGATTGAGCGGATCACCGGAAAGCTTGTCCGACTTGATGTAGCCGGCCAACTGCTGGGCCCAGGCATCGAGCGACGACTTTGCCGCTGTCGTGATCTTGCCGGGCATGTCGCCGAGCCTGCGCACAACAGCGTCGGTCCCGGTGATCTGCAGGCTGATCACAGTGAGTTCCACCGTACATAGGCTTGCAACGCCGCTTTCACTGATTTCGGCATGTCGGATAGGTCATATGCCTGCGTCTGCTGCTGACCCAGCGTCTCGCTGCTCTTGTCGATACGGTTGCGCTTGGCGTACTTCGAGGCGACCAGCTCAATGCAGGCCTGCGCCACGTCGGGCGGGATCGAGGCATAGCCGGCCGTGTACACGACCTGCACATTCTGGAATCCCTTGTAAAACTCCTGTGGGCCGCCACCGCCCTGCCCGCGGCGGATGTAAACCATCATGGTGTCCCACACGAAGCCGTAGCTGACCGCGTCAGGGGCGGCAGGAACGGCCTGGTTATTCACCGTCAAGCTCGACACGGTGACGACAGGGCCATTCGCCAGATACATCTTCGGCCCGCAGCCACCATTACGCGTCTCGGTGTAGCTCGCCTGCGCGAATGTCCGATTGCAGTACGTCTCGATGAATGCGGAGGCGTTTGTGATCAACGCCGTCAGCACGGTATCGCTATTGGTGTCCGCAGTGCCGAGATACGTCTTGACGTCGGACAGCAGGCAGAGCTGGCTCACGACTGCGCGCTACCGGCTGCCGCAGCTTTCTCGGCCTCGACAGCCTCAACGGCCGCCGTTACCTCAGCTGCCACCTGATCGGCAGGATCAACCGCCGACGCCGCTTCATCATCCGCGCCATCGACCACGAAACCGTGACGCTGCAGCTGTTCCCATGCCTCATACGGCACAGTGAAGAGGCCCCTCTTGTCGACGGAATACGACTCGCCGCTAAAGGAAAGAGTTTTCGCGCAGCCCTTCGGGCCACGCACCTTGATGTCGGACATGGTGAAATCTCCGGTCAGAAAACAGCGGCAGGACCACCGCGATGCTCGGCCGCAATCTTTGCGGCAGCAGCGACGATTTGTGCGGCGGTTGCGACCTTGCCCTGGATGGCAGTGAGGTCGAAGTTGTCGTAGGTGGTATCCAGCGGCGCGGGCAGAAAGCTGCTGGCCACAAGGCGCTTGAAGATGTCGGCGGTTTGATGATCAGGCGCGATGCCTAGCGCACGACCAACTGCGGCGCGACTTAGGGGATTGCTCATAGGTTGTGCTCCCGTAGAAGCTGGGCGGCCTGAGCCGCCCAGCTATGTGGCGACGCGCTATCAGCCGTTGCCGACGCCCTTGATGACGCCCATGGCGAACGGGGCATACACAGCGAGGGTTTCCTCGACGTAGATGCCGTGCTGGTAGCTGCGAGTGACCAGCGGCCATTCGATTTCGTACCAGTCGCGACGCAACTTCATCTCGGCCACGTTCGGTACTTCATTGCTCTGGTACTGCGCCGGCAGGTTGTCTGCCCAGCACAGGATCGTGCCGGACGGCAGGTACGGGTGGATCTTGACCGGGATCTTCACGCCGCCGTTCAGCGCGAACGGGTTGAAGTACCACTCGACCACGCCACCCGCGACCACCACAGCCGGCTCCTTGCCGTCAGTGTTGATGCGCAGCAGCGGGCCCGAGGAGGCGTTCAACGCCTTGTTCGTCATGTTCTGCAACTCCTGAGAGTTGACATAGATGACAGTCGGCGACAGGCGGAACTGGTCCCACATCTGCTTCAGCATCGCGTCGATCTCATTGATCGTGCCGCGACTGGAGGCAGTGAGGAGAGCGCCCGCCAGATCTTTGACGTAGGCGTTGTTCGCCGGGTTCAGTGCCGTGGTGAGCAGGCCGTCGAACGCGAGGCCCGGGTTTGCGCTGCAGTCGGCGGTGATGGCGGTAGCGGCCTGACGGCTGCCGGCCAACGGAGCCGAGAACGTAGCGGCCGGGATCGTGGTGATCTGCTGCAGGGTTTCGCTGCCGGCGGTCCCAACGAACCACGCATAACCCAGCGCGGCCTGGATCGGCGTTGCAGTTGCGGTCAGCGTCTGGCCCAAGGTCACGGCCTGGCTGGCATTGCTCGACTTGTTCGAGGAGCCGCCGTTGATCACGAACGTGTTGCCATCCTGGCCGGTAACGGTCTTGCTGGTGGCGACACCGCCCGACAGCGAGGAGTTCTGCACGCCCTCGTAGGTCAGCGCCACGACGATCACGCTGTAGGTCGCGGCTGGCAACGTGGCTCCGGTGCCGGCGGCGGAGAGGCTCGGCGCGGCCGGCGTGCCGAGCTGCAGCGAGGCGTTCCCGCCGACGATGGCGTTCTCTTCCTTCAGCATCGCCTTCTGCAGAACACGGATCGAGGTGAGCGAGCGCTCGTCCTCGAAGCCCTCGGCAGCGGACTGCGATTCGAACGTCAGCGCACCTTCCTCGCCCAGCGTGACGTAGCTGGCTGACTTGGTGGTGGCGCTCAAGCTCATCGCGCCGGCGCGCTGGCCTTCCGGCACCCAGCCTGCGGCGTCGAAGCCCGAGCCGGTGATGGAGTTCACCTGACGCCAGTTGGTCGCGGTGCCGCCACGGCCACTCACGCGGGCGATGGCCTTGGCGATCATGGTGATCACCGGGTAGAGATTCTTTGCGGGAGCCTGCAGGTCATAGTTGACCAGGCCCGAGCCAGTGGTAACGGTGTTGCCGGCGGCCTTGCCCAGCGGGTTCTTGAAGCTGCCCTTAAGCAGCTCCAAAGTCTGATCGTTCATGCTCATGGGTCAGCTCCAATAAAAAAGCCCGCTTTCGCGGGCTCGGGGGGAAATGAAAAAGCCGCCTTGCGGCGGCTTCGTTGGGTTGTGATGGCGAGTGGTTAGTGGCGGATCGGCTGGCTATGTGCGACCTTCACGAGCTTCGCTGCGGTCGCTACGTGGTCAGTGGTGCCGTCCGCTTTCACCACCGGCTTGGTGTCGGGTTCTTTCGGTGCATCAGTGATGCCAACAGTCTTTTCGACGACGCGCACAACACCCTGCGCTGGCGCAGGCTGGCTCAGCCAGTGCGTGTATTGCTTGGTGAGTTCGGCCATCTTGGCCATGGCGTCGTCCTTCTCAGCCGTGACTTTCGCCAACTGCTCGGTGGCTGCCACGAGATCTTCTGCAGCTTTCGAGAGATCTGCATCGCGCTCTGCAAGGGCCGCCTGTGCCTTTGCCAATTCACGGAATGCGTCACCCCATTTCGTCAGTGCATCGCCCGCATCAGCGCAGCCAAGCGCCTTGGCAAGGTCACCTGATGCAGCGAGAGCCAGTGCGGCCTGGTCATCCATCTGACCGTGCAGCGCTTCGCACACTTCCTCCTGGGCCATCGCCAGGAAGGCAGCGGCCAATGGCTTGAGTGCGGCGCGGAACTGTGCAGGCAGACTGGAGTCGTCGCCCTCGGCCTCTTCCTCCCAGTCGATGCCGTCTGCCATGCCAGCCAGCTCTTGCAACAGGCTGGCGAACTGCGAGACAGCCCATAGGCCCTTTTCCAGCTCCGGCGTATGGCCAATCAGTGCGCTGATCGCAGCAGCCATCGGCGCGGCGGCGGCGTGCTTGGCGAGTCGGTCGGCATGCTCTTCGAGCATCTTCTCGGCTGCGGGTGGCCCAGCCTTGTCGATCTTGTCCTTCCAGGCGCTAACGATCTTTGCCTTGATGGCGTCAGCATCCTCGCTGCTGTACTTGGCCGCGTTCTTCGGCATGTGGATATACGACCACGCGGCCTTGATGTGCTTGGCAGTGTCCAGCGGGTACTTCTTGTTCTTCGGGTCGGCGTACTCGACGTCGCCGTACTTGTCGGCTCCTTCCTTCGGATCGACGTCAGGGCGCTTGGCGATCTTGGTCAGAATGCCGTCACGATCCTCGTCGCTCAGACACGCCATCACCTTGAGCAACCACTCTGCGTCGCTGCTCGGCGCCTCGAACTTGCACAGCTCCTCGGTGCCGTCCGCCTTGATGACGGTGAACTGCGCATCGGGGTTGCACGGCAGGTCGACCAGGCTGTACTCGTTCGGCTTGGCCTCGTAACGCATCTTGCCGAGCGCTTCGTCCTGCCACCTTTTGCCGTAGGCGCCACCGATGCTGAAGCCGGTGTAGCAGCCCTTCTTTACCTTATTCCACTCGTTGTCGTCGACGATCTCTGCCTGCACCGTGATCTGCTTGCCGACGTCGTCGAAGTTCAAGGCCTTGGTGATACCTGCGACTGCCTTACCGTGCATGACGCGCACGTTGCCGAGGTTCTTACCCTCGGTGGCCTTGGCGATACCCTCGGACCAGTCAATGAAGTGCTGCTTAGAGATGTCGTAGTCGAAGATCTCGCCGGAGCGGTCAACAGCCTCGCTGGCGATGATGCCCTCGACGGTGCGCGAGGCCTCGTCGACCTTGGTGAGTCGGGCGAAAATCTGCATGGTTCAGTCCTCTGCGGCTTGCCGGCGATAGACCTGATCGCACCGGCAGTGGGGATGCTGTCCTGGTGCCTGCGCACCGGAGACGAATGGTTTGTTGATCGGAACCCATTGCTGCGCCGCGTTGGCTTCGCACGCGGGGCAGATGCCCTCGTCGTTCGAAAGCAACCAGCGCTTCGACTGCATGCCAACAGCCTTGGCGCCGGCCAGGGCACCGCCGCCCAGGGCGTTCTTTACTTCGGTGCGAGCGATCAGATCGGCGCGGTCAGGGCCGAAGGCATACGCGGTATCGAGTCGGCGCGCGATCTCGGTGTCGCTCACCTTTTCTTCAAGCGCATTGGTGACCAGTTGCCGAACCATATTGCGGGTGCTATCGGCGAGCTTTCCGCTGCCACCGTCACTGCTTAGCATGTCCGCAACATGTGAACGCGCCCACTCAATCGCGTGCGGGTCTTGGTGATCGAGGAAGTCGAATCCAGAGCCACGGGCTGCCGGCTCAATACTCGGGTCGTCCTGCACGATGCGGGCGACTTCCTGACGCGCACCATCCGTGCTTACGGCTTGGACGGTGTCGCTGTAGTCGTCGTAGGCGAGCGACAGACCTGACGTGTCGAGGCTGTCTGCGAAGCTCTCCCAGAAGGAGGAGTCCTCAGCATCACGATGGAAGTTTCCGCGATCGTCGGTATTGGCTGGCGCGGCCTTCTCGACGCGACCGGCTTTCTTCACTGCCTCATCGCGCACCGTCTCAAACGCAGCCGCGAAGCTGTCGCGCAGGGTGACCATCGGCGCCGTAAGCGACTCGGCTGCCTTGTGCAGGTGGTCGTGGTGAGCCTTCTCTGCAGCGTCATTCTTCGGCCGCGGCTTTTTGCCGGCCGGCGGCTTCGGATTGTTCGGGTCATCGGGATCGGCAGGGACGTTCGGATCGCCACCTATCTCCGGCGGTGGCTGAGGCGGCTCAAGCGCCTGCTCCAGCGTCACTGCGCCGGTCGCCGTGATGATCAGATAGGCGTCCCCGCCCTCGCCGGTGATCGGGTCCTCGCCAAGCTTTGAGCGGATCTCGTTGATCGAGTACACGCCTTGCTTCTGGTACGTGGTAAGGACCGTCGCCTGGATCTGCGGATCGATCGACTCCTCCTCGACCCACTTGAACTGCAAGTCGGGTGCGCCGAGGTAGTTCTGAATCAGGTAATCCATCAGCCGCTTGACCCAGATCATCAAGGGCGCCAGGCCCTCCTGATCGGCAGTCGTCTTCTGCGACTCACTGTTCGAACGGTTCTGCTGCTTGATGAAGGCCGTGGGCGGAAGGCTGAAGGCGTAGCACACAACTCGCGCAAGCCACTCGTCGAACTCGTCCTTGAGCGGCGCTTCCAGTAGCGGCTTCGGATTGGTGCCGGCGGGCACGAAGCGCACCTTGCGCTTCTGCGCCTGATCGCCCTCGACAACCGTGTCCCAGTAACCCTGGAACTGCTCGATCTGTTGCGGCGTCCAGCTGTCGGGCACGTTGATAAACGCGGCCGGTATGTTGCCCTCGGTGTAGTACTGCAACTGCGACATCTGGCGACGTAGGCAGATGTTCACCGTGAGCATGATCTGCTCGACCGGCGAGAAGCCATAGAACTTGTTGGAACGTGGGTTGCGCGGCCGGTAAATAAGCTGCTCGGCCGTGTAGTCGACCGCAGGCAAACCCTTCAGGTTCTGCTGGTACGCAGGCGATGGCGGCAGCGGGCGGCGGCCTGCATCGTCAATAAGCGGCTTAATGAGCGCGCCGTCGATGATCTCAAAGCCATACAGCTCGCCGCTGTTGAGCTTGCGCGGCAACAAGGCCGGCGCGTCGATGACGAGAAGATCTTCCAGCAGCATGCGAAGCCAGGAGTCCCAATCCATGACACGATCTGGGTACTGGAACAGCTGCTCGATCTTCTTGGCGCGCGGGTCATTCTCGACATCCTTGTCCGGGTCGACGTGTGAAACCGACCACGACAGCGCCGACATCTGATCCTTGCGCGTCTCGATAGCCATGCGCACGAGGTCGCAGTTGTCGGCCAGGGCACGAAGCGTTCCAAAGCCGGTCAGCTCACCGCCGCGCGGGGTGTACAACAGGTTGAAGCCGACCGGGTAGTCCTTGTTGCGGCCATATGCCTGCTGGGCGATGGGCGCGACAGGCTGGTTTGGCGACATCCAGGTGTCGGGATTCACGCCGCTGATGAAGTAGCGCGCAGCCGCCGTCAGCCGGCCCCACGGGCTACCGGCGCGCATCTGTGCCGCCGTAGCGGACATGTCGCGCGTTGTCGCTCCTGGCGTCAGTTTGGGCATCGTTAGGTTCCGTTGGCCTTCAATTTCGCGGCTTGGTTTCGGTAGAAATCGAGAATGCTTGTGTCGTTGTCGGCCAGCATCAGGTCAGTGAATGCCCAAACCAGAGCGTCCATGCGATCAGGAGACTTGGCCGACTTGTCGAGAGGGTCCCAGTCACACATCTGGTCTTCGAGCTTGCCGAAGTGACCGACGTGGTGAATGCGGCCCTGCTCGTACAGCGCAGCGACAGGCTCGGCGCGTATCTCCTTGCCTCGCGTCGCCGTCACGAGCCGCACCGCTACGTTTCCGTCTTTGGTGCGAATCACAGACTCAACCATGTCGCCGCCGTTGTTCTGCTCAGCGACGATTCGGTCAGCTTTCAGCTTGTGGTACGCATCGACCGCAACCTTGGCCCAACCATCCGGCTTGGCGTGCACAGTGAGGTCGTCCAACACGTATCCGTGCGTGACATCACCCACCATCGCCACGCCTGCGGCGCAGATGCCGGTGTCGTCAGAGCCCTCTGTACTCTTTGCGGCCGGGTCGATCGCCACCACGATTCGTAGCAGCTTCGGCATCTCTACCGGGCTGATGCGTTTACCGTCGATGTCCGACCGCTTGAACAGTGCGCCCGGGTTGTCGTCGAGCACTTCGCCATCGATCTCCTGACGGCCGAGGCGTGTTCCTTCGTACTTGTGCAGCACCGCGGTAAAGAACGACGGGGCGAGGTTCGCCCGGTTCTCCATCGTGCTACCGTTCGTAACAAGGGTGAACGGGTCGGCCATGATCGACTTGACCAGGGCGGTTGGCCTCGGTGTGGTCGTGATCACCGCCTGCGGCTTCGTGCCAAGGCGCAGGCCGAACTTGAATTGATCCCATGCGTCGGCGTAGCGCCATGCGGCCAGCTCGTCCGCCCAGCCCTTCTCAGACTGTTTGCCGCGTAGTCGATCCGGCTCGTCCGCCGTGAAGATCAGCGACTCCGCACCGTTCGGCCATACCAGCTTTCGCTGGCTGACCTTGTATTCAGGACGCTCCCACTTTGGGCAGATCGCGAGAATCCCGCTTTCACCCAGCACCATGACGTCGCGCGCATCGTCTGCGGTCGCGCCGATCAGGTTGACGTAGTTATGTCCCTGCTTGATCCAGGCCCGCACGGCTTCGGCGCCGGTACGGGTCTTGCCAAATCCTCGGCCGCACTTGAGCAGCCAGTAAGCCCAGTCACCAGGCGGAAGAAGTTGCGATGGCCGGGCAATGAACTCCCAGCTCCAGGCGAGTTGCTCACGCTCCTGGGGCGTCAGGCTCGACAACACCTGCTGCCGCACAGGCGGCGGCAACTGCGCGATCGAGGCGGCGGTCCATTTCATCGGTGTCCACGAGTTCGACGGTCGTGTGGTTCGTGTTCTCGGTTATCAGCTTCTCGCCGTACCGCCTCGGGTCCCACTTGGCGAGCAACTTAAGCCGTGTGTCGACGCGAAGCTTCGATCGACCAACCGCCTCCGCGTTGACGACCTCCACTTCTTCGCGGCCACGACGCTGGGTCATCCAGTCGCCCGTACTGTCGTCTGCGATGCCGAGACATTCATTGGCAATCGTGTCAAAGCCATCGTCTCGCGCATCGTCGAACATGGCTGCGATCTCTGCGTCGTCCTGGCGCCACTGGTTCACCGTGCGACGTGGTATGCCGATATCGCGGCATATGACCGCGAGCGGCTCACCTTTTGCCAAGCGTTCACAGATCTGTGGAACCAGCGTGGCGCGGTCGTGAATTTGCACACCCGACACGCTTACCTCTCCTCGTCAGCTGGCACCCTGACCACCGTGGGCACGATCCGCTTCATACGCCGAGCGCTCACCTCGACGCCAATCACCAAGCCCAGTAGGCCGGCGATGCAGCCGAAGGCGAACAGGCCGAGGCAGATCGTGCCCACGTCCATGATCAGCCCCGGTTATCCGTAGGGATGGTCGGGTCGGCCTGCATCTTTCCGCGGAAGAACGATGCGACACCGAGCACGCCACCGACAGCTAGCCATGCCTCGGAAGGAATGACTGGCGAGGGAATTTTGAGCAGCGGCAGCACGAGGTAGACGCCAATCCACGCGAAGCCGAAGCAGAAGCCGATGAACGGGCGCCATGTGTAGGTCGGCCAGTGATCGGACTTGGCCTCGGCCTGGATGCTGGCGTTCACGGCCTGTGCTTGCGCGGTCTCGGCGGCGAGGCGGTTCGCTTCGGCCTCGACAGTGAGCTTCTGTAGGTTGACGGCCTGGTCGGACTCGATCTGCTTGAGCTTGACGGCAGCGTCAGGGCTCGTGAGCCCAGCGAGCACGGACGACGGGTCGTTACCGGTGCCAAGGGCAGACGAGACAATGGAGCCAACTGCTGCGCCAGCCGGACCACCAAGGAGAGTACCCAGGAGCGGCGCGACCTTGCCGACGTCATTGGCGATGTCCTTCCAGTTGATGCTCATGCGGTTGCCTTGAGGAGGTTGTTTGCGATGCGGCGCGCCCAGCCTTTGCCGTAATCCGGCCAGACTGAAAGGCTCGCCATGTAGAGGAGCCGGTACGCGTCGAAGCGAGCGACCAGCTGGAGAGGATTCGCGGCGCTGATGGCTGCCAGCGTCAGCGGGCCAATGTTGCCGTCGACCTTTACGCCCAGCGACTGCTGAAGCCAGAGAGCGGCCGGTGTGACGCCCGAGTTGTACGCAGCGTCAAATACCTGGAACGCCAGCAAGTCAGGCAGGCTGTCGCCATGAATCGGGTTCCAGTATGCGGAACGCGCAATCTGCTTGGCCGTCGCCTGCGGCAGCGCCTGCATGTCACCGGTGTAGCCATTGGCACGAGCTACCGCCTGGGTGATGCCCCACATCGTCGGGCCACCATTGTCGACGGTGTACGCGCCCTCATTACCCAGCAGGGCGGCGAAGGCGCGGTCGAAGTCAGCCATTGCTTGCGACCTTTTTCTTGCGGTCGCCGACTTCGCAGCGCCACTTCCAGATCAGGTAGCCGAACTGCAGCAGCGCGTAACCGCCAGCGAACACGTAAGCCCAGTCCTGCGGTCCCCAGCCCGACACCTTGGCGACGCTCAGTGTGACGGCGATCGGCGACGCCTTCGCGCCAGCAAATACCACTTCGCGGACCAGATCACTTTGCTCCATCGGGCTGCCCTTTCATGTCGCGGACTTTGCCCGCTGCGGTTGGCTTGATGCGGTCGACACGGACCCACATGCGTGATTTTTCTTTGAGCACCCACAGTTCGCCGTCGCTGAAGCGGATCGCGTCAGCTTGGTACTCGTCGAGCAGTGCGGCCGGGTTCCAGATGAACACCTCGCCATCGATCATGGTCAGCGGTTCATTTCCAGCGCCGCACTCGCCGTCCTCTTCGATCGGCTCGTCGCTCATGCTGCCTCCAGCATCTGCGGCGAGACGCGCACGCGGCCGACTTCGCCGTGGCGCCTGTGGTACGTGATGACCTGGGCGTCACGCCCCGACATCCAGCCGCCGCGGCTCGCGTAAGCGTCCGGTGCGGCCAGGGTGCGGTGCTGCTCCACGATCATCAGGTTTGTTTCCTTGATGTCGACGTGGTGCATGTGGCCCATGTGGGCATACGCGTGTTTGGTACGGCCGAACACTTCGCGGAACTTGGCCGCGAACACCGTGTCGATGTCTGCTGGCTTGCGCTTGTGTCCGTGGTGGTAGAACAAGGCCGTGTCGCCGTGCTCCACGCAGTAATAGGGATCGGGTGATACATCGACTGTCACGCGCGGCTCGTCTTCGTAGATCGCGGCAAGCCATTCGCGCAGCCAGATCGAGCTGGCCGGGTCGTGATTACCCTCAGCGATCACGACGTGAACAGCCTGGTGCTTGTCGAGCAGCATGCCGATCACGCGGCGGATCACTCGGATCGCCACGCGGACCAGTTTCTGGAATCGGGTGTCGGCGTCCAGCAGGTGCTTGTGGGCCGGCGTTACCGCGTCCATGCCGTCCCAATGAAGGAAGTCGCCGATCTGTGCGAATACGCCGACGGCGGCGGCCGGCGCCTGGGCAATCGCCGCGGCGAACCAGTCGACAAGCAACTGCTCAGCGATACCGATGTCCCAGTCCGCGCCCGTCTCCTCACCCCATGCAAGCATGCCGAGGTGGTAGTCGGTGATCGTGTACTGGTTCAGCAGATCCGCATTGCAGGCTGCCGGTGCCTTTCGCGGCTTCTCGCGCGGCAGCTTCTCGCCCATGGCAGCAACGGCAGCCTCGAACGCCTTGCGCTGCGCCTCGGCATCCGCCGTCGTCTTGACCCATTGCATCACGGTTTCGCCCGTGCGCAGGTCGGTCAGCGTCGAAGTGCCGCGAAGCTTGACGCCATCCGGCAGATTGTCAGGTTGCGTCAGCGATGCGACAGGCAGCGCGAACGTGTGTCCACCGACAATGCAGCGCGCCCGGCCGTTGCCGTTCTTCGCCGCACCTTCAGCGCCACATTTGGGGCAAATCATCGTCAGTTCTTCACCAGCGAGCCATACAGCCCGTCGCAGCTGGGCGGCGGCATGTGGCACTCGGCGGCCAGTGTGTCGTCGATCATGTAGGCCAGCGAGCCGGATGCGTTCTGTACGTGGCCACGCGCAGCCATGGCGTGCATCGCGGCGTCGACCAGCTCGTCAGGCGTGCCAGCATTACGCAGACGGAACGTTACCAAGTGCTCGGGCAGCGGCTGCTCGCTGATGTGGCTGTCGCCGGCGCCTGTGCCAGGTCGGCTCAGCTCAATGACCACGCCACCGCGCGCCAGGATCTCGCGAGCCTCGTTCGGGAAGCGCACGTCACTGATGATGCCGCCACGCCTCGGGATGCGATGAAGCAACGAGCGAACCCACAGTTCGCTGTGGACCATCTCCCTGCCCCACTCCGTACCGACCGTTTGCATCATCTGGCGTGGCGTCTTGCCGTCGAGCCATTTGATCGGGTGTTCCTTGCAGTCTTCGAGGGTCGCCACGCTGATATTGAGCAGCTCGGCCACGAACTTGCGCAGTGGCGCAGCGAAGCTGTCCACCGGCAGATCGAGCAGCTTGCTCAGCCCACGCGCGAGCGTGTCCTTGCCTGACCGCTTTGGCCCAGCAATACCGATCAGCATGGTGATACCTCAATAGGTCCGGCGCCCGCTTTCGCGGGGCTTCGTCAGCATGGAAGCTGCGGCCGGCTCAAACGAAAAAGCCCCGCCGGATGGCAGGGCTTCGATGTTCGCGTGTATGACTAGGCGCGAGTATCGGCATATTTTGTAATTACACAATGGGTCTCGTTGGGAACCATAGGGAACCATTGAGCATCCGCATCAAGCGGCCTCAGCCTCCATCTCGTCACTGAATGGCAACCTCAGCCAGCCCGCAACGTGGACGCGAGCCAGGCGCAGCAGCTGGTAGTAGCGCACGCGGCTGACGTTGTCACCGATGCGGCGCAGCTTCTGGAGTTTGGACTCGATTGGCTGCCCGGGCAGCAGGTACTCAATGCGGATCACCTGGGCCGGCAGCCAGCCTTGCGTCTGCTTGGACAGGGCCTGGACGGCATCATGCACGTCATCGGCAGGCGTTCGTTCCTTGTGGCTGCGAGGATTGAGCCCGTCCGGCGCGCGGCCGTGATAGCGCATCATGACGGCCAGCGGCGAAACGCCCTGCCAGCCGATTTCGTCGTAGCGTCCACCGCCATACTCGCCGGCCCATGCCACCAGTCGTGCCTCCAGATCGCTAGTGCGTCGCATGCTCATGCCCCTTTGAGTTTCGTGTGGTCGATGTCGAACTGCTTCCCCGGCGTGCTCATGCAGCGCGGGAATGTGCGGCCGATGGAGCTGCAGGCTGACTTTCCCCAGCCGTGGACGGCGTGGGTGCAGGCGCCGCAGCCGCCGAGGCGATAGATCTGCGCGCGGATCCGCTTGGCCTGGTCGCGCTCGGTGGCGCGCTCGGGTGGCGTCAGTAGGTCACTCACCCTTCACCTCCTCGCGATCCCTGCACGCATGCTGCTGGTCCGGGTAGAAGTAGCCGTGACGGGCTGGGTGCATGCAGCGGCCGAGGCCGGCAACAGGGTTTATGGCGTCGGTCTGGTAGTGGCGGCACAGGGCGCAGGTGGTCTTCATGCCGCCCTCCTCCAGTTATGCACGAGTGCCGTCGCCTCATCCTCGTTGCAGCAGATCCACACCTTTTCGCCGCGCCAGTCGCGGTTGAAGGCGGTCTGGTTTGCGTTGAATCCGTTGCGTCCGTAGGCGGTTTCCCTATTCTTCACCTCGACCAGATGCGTCTTGCCGATCACACCGCAGGCAAGGTCGGGAAAACCAGGAATACCCGTCGCATGCATCTCGATGACGCTGCAGCCAAGCTCCTGAAAGCGGTGCACGATGGCGTTGTGATTGGCGTCCTTCTTGGCGTGGCGGGTCATGCGGCCACCGCCAGAAGTCGAATCGTGTCGGCGAGCAGCGTCAGCTCGTCGGCCTTGATGATCTTGAGCATGGCGCGGTCGCCGTGGATGCCATGCTTTCCGGTATGGCAGTCCGGGCAAGGCGGGACCACGAGCCAGTTGCTGGCACGCTGCCCCATGCCAAGCGTTTCGCGGATGTGGTGGACCTGGACGCCGTAGACGCCGCACACCGAGCACGGAAGCTTGGCGACCTTGTCCATGTGGCGCTTCTCGGCTGCGGTGCTCAATTAGGGCCTCCTTTTTCTTCCGGAAACTCGAGTTGCACGCCGCGCCGGGCAAACTCGCGTTGCATGTCTTCGAGGTAGTTGCTCAGCTGCAGGACGGTCATCAGCGACGTAACCGGGATGAACCGCATGGCCTTGAGCTTCTGCTCATAGGTCAGGTGGCCACGAATGGAGTTGTCGTACATCTCGCGGAAGTCAGCGTCGCCAGCACGCAGGATCGGCACGCCGAAGCGCAGCTTGCACTCGCACTTCACCCCTTCCGGCGTGTCCTCGCGCAGCTCTCGGGCTATCTGTTCGTACCAGGCGTGGCTGATGGCGTTCTGATCGAGACTGCGATCCTTCCCCGTCTTGATGTTCAGCCGGAGGAACTTGTGCTGGTTCCAAAGCTGCCGGATGTCGCCCAGCACGCGCTGGAGCGACTCGACGCTGTTGATCACCTGGGCGGTCATGCGGCCCCCTTCGGCGGCTGGCCGATGACGATTGAAGTGATACCCGCTGCCTCACATGCGCTTTTGCACGCGTCGCAGGCGTAGCTGTGACCTTCGAGGTAAAGCCTTCCGCCGGCGGCGTGACTTCCGGCTTCGGCTATGGCGACCACTTCCGCATGCCCCACCTGGTCGCAGACATCGCGGCACAGCTCGTAGCCGACGCCCGTTGGCAACCCTTTACGAGGGCACTCGGCTTGGGGGTTGCGGACATGGTTGGTTCCCACGAAACGCCGGCCGTTCGAGGTGACGATCGTCGCCGTGACAACCTGCTTGGCGCACGGCCCAGTCATGCGGCGAGCTCCATCTGCATTGGCAGTGGCCGGCCATTCGCGCGGAACACTGCGATGGAGAAACCCACTGGCGTCGCGCTGCGGATATTCCCGCGTTCGTCGCCGGGCGGGCACTTGTGGATGCGATCATCGGGCGCAAATAGGCCTGCCAAGACGAAGGGCTCAGGCATGACGAAGCCCCCCCCTGTCCATAACCAGGTGTCTTTGGTGTAGTTGTCGTCGGCGCAGTAGCCGGTGTACTGATGCGGATGGAACTTGTACTGCGGCGCCCCGAAGATGCGGCTGAATGCACTCTTGGGGTTCTCGAAGATCCAGCGTGCGCCAGAGAGCGCGCCGATCATGCGGCACTGCTCCGCGACGATCGCGGCCTTGGCTTGGAAATATCGGTCAGCCAAGAACTTCGCCGCCCACCAGCGCGTGCCACTGAGGGACACGTCAGTGCAAGGCGGGAAGCCGGCCACAAAGGCGACGCGGCCAGATCGGATCAGGGCGCCCAGGTAGTCTAGGCAATCCGTAATCACTGCACCGATGCGTGTGATCCGCCCTTCGGTGTGTATGCCAGCCGGATGCTGCGGATCGACCAGCACGACGTGATAGCCCGCATCCAGCCACGGCTGCGGCATGGCCATGGTCAGGTTGCACAGGAAGATGGCGACATCCTTCACCACACACCCCCAACAAAGTGCATGGCGATCGAGCAGCCGAGGATGATGGCTGCGGCGACCACAAGGAACCGCCAGTTGCGAGGAGGGGGCGAGAGGTCGGCCACTCCGTCGGCGCGCACCAACTCCATGCACTCATCACACAGCCAGAGCGTGTTCTCGCATCGGCAACGCGCGCGCGCGATGTGAGCGGTCATGCGGGCTTCTCCCACAGCTCATAGCCGATAGCCCATCCGTTTGAATCCAAGGTCCAGTGAATTGTGGCGTTCGCTGGACATAGCGCGGAGAAGTAAGAGCATCCGGGGCGCGTGCCAATACCAATGGGTGCCTCTACGGATCGCCGAGGCTCCTGGCCAACGAAGTCGATGGACGCGGGGCGCTCAGTGCTCACGCCGCCTCCTTCAAACTATCGCGCACGAAGAGCCGAGCAGCCGCGTCCTGCAGGTCGTCGAGAATGTCGGCACCCTTGATCTTGTAGAGCCTGGTGAAGCGGTAGTTGCAGATGCGCAGCTGGGGATTCTTGAGCATCACCTCTTGGGCGGCGCGGCTGTTGAAGTCGCTGAGGTAGATGTCGCCGTGGGTGTCGTTCCACATCAGCCAGTCGGTGACCCTAGCGTTACGGATGCGGTTGATCGCGATGGCGGCGAGGGTCGACAGGTCGCTGCCGAGGTGACCGATCGGCACATCCTTGCGGCCTTGTCCTGAGAAATGGCTCATGCGGTTTGCTCCTCGTCTTGGGCCTCACCCAGCAGGGTGCGGATCTGTTCGATGTGGGGTGCGGCGGCCTCGTGGCTCGCGCGCTCGGGCTTTACGGGCTTCTGCTGTTCGATCTCACCAACCACGGGCTCGGGAAGGTGTCCGCCGCGCATCACGTACTCGGCAGCTAGGTTGTAGGCGTCGCGCAGCATTCGGTCGGCGCTCTCGGCAGTGGCGCGGGCGAACAAGTAGCTGTCGATGAACTCCCACACCTGGCGGAGGAATGGCGAGCGTTTAGCGTTGCCGGTGGTGCGTAGCTCGTGTTTCACCGCGGCAAAGGTCGGGATACCCAGGCACAGCGAGCGAAACTCGGGGAGAGTCGGCGGCCATGCGTCGGACGACGCAAGGGCGCTGCTGAGGCCATGTGCGAGCTGCTGGGCATTGATGCCGCCAAGGCCTTTGGCCCAGGTCTGGCCGGCGCCCTGCTCCGCGTCCGCACCGTAGGCGCTCACCCACTTGTGGCCGTAGATCTCCGTCATGCGGAGCCAGAGCGTCCGCATCCGGCTCAGTGCGACGACCTCACCCGATGACACGGATGTCTCCGGCAGCTGCCTCACGTTGCTCCGCTGCCTCGTTGGCGGCCCGGACTTGTTCGACAGCGCTGAGCTTGCCGCCGCGTGTGCTGGCTGCATTGCCATGGGTGGCTCCCGTGATTTGGTTCGCGGTCTTGGCGTGATTGGTGCGAGCGATGCCGATGGCGTAGGTGAACAGGCCAGCGCCGGAGATGCCGCGGCCTTTCGCCTCCTCCGTGGCGTCGGCGAATTCCTTGGGCGTTACACCCTCATCGAGCGCAGCCAGGAAATCGGGGTGGCTTTGGTTGAGCGAGGAGCAACCTGCCTGTCGCATGGCAATGGCTGCCAATCCGACCGGGGTCGCGTTATCTCGATCGCTCTTTTGTTGGTTACTGGTGTCTGGTGTCTGGGTAGCCGTGCTGTCACGCGTGACAGGTGGAGTGACAGGCTGTGACGTAACGCGTGACGCAAGCGCTACAAGTTCGCTGGTTGCGATGTCGTACGGAGGAACAACGTCGTGACTGCGAAGCAACGCGAACAGGTCAGCACGGCGAGCACGCGCCCGCTGCTGCCGCTCCTTCGCGTTCTCTTTCTTTGCCTGGCGTTCCGGTTCCTCTGCCTTGTACTTGGCGATTTCCTCGTCACAGCGCTTGTGGTGCCAGCCGTCATCGGCCTTGATGAAGAACTCCACGAGGACCGTCTCAACAGCGTCCCTCTCGTCACGCGCGCGGGCGCGCACGAACCGCTGCAGCGCCTTGATGTCCAGGGGAAGCGGCGACTCAGTGTCGTAGTAGCGACGGATAAGGCGACCGTAGATGCCGTCCTCACACGCCGTTAGGTGCGAGGTAGCCTTCTCATAGTCGCCAATGTGGAGTTCGACGTAATTCACGCAGCGGCCTTCACTTCCGGCTTGCCAGCGAACCAGGGCTCAGCCATGCGACCGGTGACTGAGCAACACCTTTTGAGGCCCCGGAAAACGACGCCAGCGGTTTCGCACTCGCTGATCCGGCGGCCGAGCATGTAGCGGCACAGGCCGGTCTTATCGGCCAGCTCCTGCATCGTTGAACCAGGGAACGCGCGCACAGCGGCCAGGGTCTTCGCCCGCTGCTCGGCACGCATGCCAGTGGCCGTGACTTCGTTGGCCGCGATGTGCGAGGTGTCGGGGTCGGTGGCGCGCGCGGCCGGCGTTTCAATGCGGCGCAGTGGCGGCGGTGTGCGATCCCAGAAGGATTCTTGGCGGATCAACATGTGGTGAACTCCTCCAGCGCGGTCAGCGCGGACATCCAGGCGTGAAACTCCGTCTGGTCGAAGTTGTACGGTGTGAATGCATCGCGCTTGCGCATATCAGTCCCCCGAACTCTTGAGTCCCTTAATCGGGACAACGGTGCCGTGCGTTTTGGGCAGCACGTAACGCGCGGAAATGGCGTGCGACATGGCTTCAGCAGCGAACTGCTCCACCGTCATGCCTGCTCGATCTGCGGCCCCTGCCAACTCACAACGCTGAGCGTCTGTGAGCCCCACAGTCAGTTCAGGCATAAGCGGCCCTCCTAAGGGGCTGGAAGGCCACTTCAGGCTGCACGGCGAGTGCCAGTACGCTGCTCAGCAGTGGTGAGTTCGTTCGTTGAGTCGAGACCAGCGACACCTTGGAGCAAGAGGTCTCGGCAAAAAGCGGCCAGCTGCCGACCATTGAGCCGGGCCAGCGCTCTGACTGCGTCGTATTGAGCGTCGTTAAGACGGATCTTTACGGGGATGTCATGGATATGGCTCGGATCGTCGTACATGGCTCTATTCCTTTGAGGCGGTGCTATGGCAGTGGGTGTTGATCGAGTGGTGAAGCAACAGCTAGGCGGACGCCCCCCGGTGATAGGCTGGCTGTGCGAACAGTCCAACCACCAACCGGAGGGAATCCATGAACATGTTCGATTCAAAGACCATCTCAATCCCCTGCCCGAACTGCGGCGAGAAAGTCGACGAGACGATCGGACGGCTGAAAGAGAACCCGAAGATCCCCTGCCCCGGATGCGGGAAGATCCTGGCTATCAATGCGGACAAGCTCGCAGAGGGAACCGAAGCTGCCCAGAAATCGATCGACAACTTCAAACGATCGCTTGGAAAGTTCGGCAAGTAGCTCTAGTGAGCGGTCCAGGGAAGGACTGCTTTCCCAGTGAATGGTTAGGGATAATTCGCCATTCATCAGGCCGCCCTCTTCCGCTGATTGGCTGGAGCTGGCCCGAAGACGTCGAGGTGGTCGAGCCGGACTCGCGCAGGGATTCCGCGAGTGGTCCAGTTCTGCACTCGCTGGACGCCACCTTTGGCGGGATCAAGACGGAGCCAGCGCGCAACTTTGGCCGGTCCGCCGAGCGAATCGATGAGTGCCTTGTCCGGGTGCTGAGTATTCATGGCACCAATTACACATCATGTTTAGACCATAAGTCAACACCATGTGTAACAACGCTTTGTTTAGTGGGCCGACAATACTGACCATGTCAGACATCAAACAGCCAACCATGCACCCGAGCGTTGCAGCCCTCTATCGCGCCGCCCTGTTGCGCGAAGACAAGCAGCCGGCTGATGTCGCGCGTCGAATGAATGTCAGCCCCCAAAGACTCCAGAACTGGGAGAGTCGCGGCATTTCGAAGCAAGGGGCCCTTCAGGCGCAGAAGACCTACGACGTTGATGCGACAGCATTGATGGCAGGCGACATGCACCTTCTGACCGCCGGGGGGCAGCTGCAAGTGGTTGAATTAAAGGAGTCTCACGCCCCGCGATTCGATGCAAACATACTGGCTGCAACTCATCGGGCGCTCCGAGAGTTGTATAGGTCAGAGTTCGGCCTTTCCTACAACCTCGAAGACGACCCGGAACACTTTTTGCATGCCTACGAACTTCGATCCAAGTTGTCGCCTCAACTTCCAGGCGCCGACTTGGTTCAAATTTTCAAAGCCGCAGGGCTGGGCAAGAATCAGGGGGCCGAGGAAGATGGACAGCGGGGAAATGGACGAGCTGGTATGCCAGATGAAGGCGTTAATAAGGGCAAAGTGGCCCGAAAAGTACAACGCAAAAAGGGCTGACCTTAGAGTGGTCGGCCAAGTCAAAAAGCCGACGGAGACGTCGAAACTTTGGGCTGGCACTCGCCCAGAACCTGGCTATAAGAGGCCGCCGCGTGCGGTCATTCAGCCGAAAGCGATCGGGGAGTAACGATCTGATGAAGATATTTCTCGCAGTAGCAGTGTCCGCAGTTATCGCGGGATGCGCAATCAGTCCCATGCCACCATCGGCCAGCACGCAGGCGGCTCAAGCGGAGCAGAAACGCGACATGGATGGCATTCTTCAGAGCAGTGTTGACGCGCGGACGAAATTTCTCGCCGAGCATCCAGGCAGCCACTTTAAGACGGCGATCGATGCTGGACTCATTCAGGTCGGAATGCATCGAGACGAAGTGGCGGCGGCCGGATACGGCTGTGATGTCAAAGAAGAATCCACACTTGGCACCGTAGAGTCCTGTAGGAATGTGATTCTTGACGCCACCGGCCCCATATACAACACATCGTCGGCCTACTACGTTGGGTTTGATGCGCTCGACAGAGTGGTATCTATTCAAAACCTCTGAGCCTCAAGAACTACGGAATCCGCCCCCCCGCTTCGGCGGGGTTTTGTTTGACCGCAGCTAATTACTAAACCACGTCGTTGCATATTTAACTAAACATGGTGTTGACACCATGAGTACACAGGGTGTTTAATCATCTCGTCGCCGAAACGGCACGGGAGATTCCCATGGACACCTGGCAGTCAGAAGTCATCCAAATTGACGCGAGCACTCACGTTCAAGTGAGGGCTAACAGCGTGAGCGTCGTGCTCGCCCAGGGCGACGACGTGTGGTTCCACGACCTGCACCTGACGCCTGACCAAGCCGTGGCGATCAGCTGCGCCCTGAATCATGGCGCGGTCAAGTGCCTCGCCGCGCGGGGGGGGCAATGAACGCCCTCGCCTACCGCGCCATCTCCCCTATGGGAGAGCGCGAATACGACCGCCGCTCCGCACTGGAAGCTGCGCGCAACGAGTACATCGAGAGCCGCACGCCGGAACTGAAGTCCGAGTACCGCGCCGACCTCGAAGTCATCGCCGACAACGCGAACGACGTCATGTACTACCGCACCGGCCATTCGTCGAACAACCCGCACGTGCTCCGCATTCTGGAGCTGATCCGCGACGGCGTCGACGACACGGAGCTTGGCCACCTGTTCCGTATGGCGACCATCGCCGCAGTAGACGATGCAGCTGAGCGGAAGGCTGAGTCAGAAGCAGAGGAACTCTCATGAAAACCCGTACCTTCCGCTGCCGCATCTGCCGCCTTGTCGATGGCGTGATGCAGACCCTGAACTACATCGGTCCAGTCGATCAGACGCCCGAGGGCTGGAGCATCAAGTTCCGCGCCTTGGTCACGCCGACGACGGGCCGGGCGGCATGAACGCCGGCATCGACATCGCCGACCTGCCGCCTGCTGTGCGTGATGCGCTGATTGATCGCGCACTCTCCGACCTCCGCAAGGCACTGCAGCTTCGCCGCATCACTTCCCTTTTGCCGGCCACGGCACCGAACTCCTCGTCGGTGTCTACCCCTGGGCATGCCGTGACCGGCGCCTATCACATGGAGAACCTCGCGTGACCACAAAGAAGCCGAAGAAGGAAGTTCCAGCTAAGGTCGAGATGTCGCTCGTGCTCCGTGTCTGCCGCGCGGACTTCACCAGTCACGGTGGCTTCAAATGGCCGTCTGAAGTTGGCTCGTCGGTGGAAGCTAGCGACTGGAAGCAGAACCAGAATTGCGGCAACGGCCTTCACGGTTGGCTCTTCGGTCATGGCGACGTCGGATGCGTGGATCACTGGGCCCAGCCGGATTCCAAGTGGTTCGTTCTCGAAGTCGAGTCGTCCACGATCATCACGCTTGGCGGCAAGGTGAAATTCCCGCGTGCTGTCGTTCGCTTCATCGGTGGCCGTGAGGAAGCTGCGGCGTTCCTGCTTGCCAATGAGCCGCGCGCCAAGGCCGAGAACTGCATCGGGCATGTCATCCAGGTTGGCGAAGGTCAGGTGGCCGCAACTGGCTCCCTCGGCACGGCGACGGCTGGCGACAGAGGCACGGCGACGGCTGGCGACAGAGGCACGGCGACGGCTGGCGACAGAGGCACGGCGACGGCTGGCGACAGAGGCACGGCGACGG
>FTBI01002173.1_pt1 | contig 42064 bp, 32 predicted proteins | sample 1639171 | NCBI WGS metagenome assembly FTBI01 (sample SAMEA3914812, study PRJEB12502) | metagenome | biome: forest; material: soil | place: Canada | collected 2011-07-07 | depth 0.1 m | reverse complement strand
TGGTCCCCCTGACAGGAATCGAACCTGTATCTAGCGCTTAGGAGGCACTTGTTCTATCCATTGAACTACAGGGAGGCGACCATGACCCGATGCGCAACCGCACCGGGCCTCAGAGTATAACAAAAGCGCCGCCCAATGCCAGAGTGTGCAGGTTCCGGGCACCCGGCCGGCGTCGGCTTGCGGGTCGGCCGCTCGACAGCGCGAGCCGCGAGCGGCCGACCCGGTACAATAGCCGTTTTACTCGTACTTGGCCGCCATGTCGCTGTTTTCCATCTCCAACGCGCAACTCGCGTTCGGCCACGTCGCGCTGCTGGACCATGCCGACTTTTCCATCGAAGCCGGTGAGCGGGTCGGTTTGATCGGCCGCAACGGCGCCGGCAAGTCCTCGCTGCTGCAAATCGTCGCGGGCCTGTCCCGTGCCGACGACGGGCTGATCACGCGCCAGCAGTCGCTGACGACCGTCTACGTGCCGCAGGAACCCGAGTTTGATCCCGACGTCACGGTGTTCGATGCGGTGGCCGCGGGCCTGACCGAAGTCGGGGCGCTGGTCGACGAATACGAAGCCGTGGTGCACGAACTGGCCGACGACTCCGCCGGAGAGCGGCACGACGCCTTGCTCGCACGCCTGAACACGCTGCAATCGGCGCTCGATACCAGCGACGGCTGGAACTGGCGCACGCGCGTCTCGACCACGCTGCAGCAGATCGGTCTGGACGGCGACGCGCGTCTGGGTGCGCTGTCGGGCGGGATGCAAAAGCGCGTGGCCCTGGCCCGTGCGCTGGTGGTGCAGCCCGACGTGCTGCTGCTGGACGAACCGACCAACCACCTGGACTTCGAAGCGATCCGCTGGCTCGAAACCTTGCTGACCGGCTTGCGAAGCAGCGTGCTCTTCATCACCCACGACCGGACTTTCCTGGACAAGGTGGCGACGCGCATCGTCGAGCTCGATCGCGGTCGTCTGCTGTCCTACCCCGGCAATTTCTCGGCCTACCAGACGCGCAAGGCGCAGCAACTCGAGATCGAGAAGGTCGAAAACGAAAAATTCGACAAGCTGCTGGCCCAGGAAGAAGTGTGGATACGCAAGGGTGTCGAGGCGCGCCGCACGCGCAGCGTGAGCCGCATCGAACGTTTGAAGACGATGCGCAACGAGCGCGCCGAGCGCCGCAACGTGCAGGGCAACGTCAAACTCGATGTCAGCCAGGCCGACAAATCGGGCAAGATCGTGGCCGAGCTGATAGACGTCAGCAAGCAATACGGTGCGCGCAAGGTGGTCGACGGCTTCTCGGCCACGCTGATGCGCGGCGACAAGATCGGCCTGATCGGACCCAACGGCGCCGGCAAGACCACGATGCTCAAGCTGATACTCGGCGCACTGACGCCGGACGCTGGCAAGGTGCGCGGCGGGACGAATATGCAGGTCGCGTATTTCGACCAGATGCGCGCGCAGCTCGATCCCGAGCGCAATCTGGCGGACACCATCAGTCCCGGCAGCGATTGGGTCGAGATCAACGGTGCGCGCAAGCACGTGATGAGCTACCTGGGCGATTTCCTGTTCTCGCCCGAGCGCGCACGTTCGCCGGTCAAGTCGCTGTCCGGCGGCGAGCGCAACCGCTTGCTGCTGGCGCGGCTCTTCGCGCGGCCGGCCAATGTGCTGGTGCTGGACGAGCCGACCAACGACCTCGACATTCCGACGCTCGAATTGCTGGAAGAATTGCTCACCGAATACGACGGCACCGTGTTGCTGGTCAGCCATGACCGAGCCTTTCTCGATAACGTCGTGACTTCGGTGATTGCGGCCGAGGGTGATGGCCGCTGGCGCGAATATGTCGGCGGCTTCTCCGATTGGCAGCTGCAGTCGGCCCGCGCGGACGATATTCAGCGCGCGGCGCAAGACGCGGAGCGTGCGACCCAGAAGGATGGCACGAAGGACGCTGGGAAAGAACCGCAGAAAGATGCCAACAAACGCGTCCAGGGCCGCGCCCAAAAGCTCGGCTTCAAGGAACAGCGCGAACTGGAAGCGCTGCCGGGGCAGATCGCCGCGCTCGAAGCCGACCAGAAGGCGATTTCCGCCCAACTCGAGGACGGCACGATTTTCGCCCGGGATGCGCAGGAGGGCGCCCGCTTGACCGCGCGCTACGCCGAGATCGACGAAGCGTTGCTGGTCGCGCTCGAACGCTGGGAAGCGCTGGAAGCCAAAACCGGCGGTGGCGCCTGACGGCTTGTTCCGCGCTCCTATCCAGTTGACAAGCTGGTCGACCGGCTTACCTGCTGCCCGGATTCATTCCATGGTTAAAATGACTGGGTACAATGCCTGAGCTTCAAGCCGGGCGCAGGTCCAAGAGGCCCCCGATGTTTGTTCGGCCGCACCGCCCGTCAGGGCGGCAGCGGTTTTTGCCTAGAAAGCCTAATGTCGAAGAAACAGAGTACGCCCGCTTACAGCGAGGCATCGATCAAGGTCCTGAAAGGACTCGAACCGGTCAAGCAGCGGCCGGGTATGTACACACGTACGGAAAATCCGCTGCATATCATCCAGGAAGTCATCGACAACGCGTCCGATGAGGCGTTGGGCGGTTACGGCCGGCAGATCGTGGTGACGCTGCATGCCGATGGCGCGGTCAGCGTCGAGGACGACGGCCGTGGCATCCCGTTCGGTCTGCATCCGGAAGAGGGGGTGCCGGTCGTCGAAATCGTCTTCACCCGGCTGCATGCGGGCGGCAAATTCGATAAGGCGGCGGGCGGCGCGTACACCTTCTCGGGCGGCCTGCACGGGGTCGGCGTGTCGGTCACCAATGCCCTGTCGCTCCAGCTCGACGTGACCGTCTGGCGCGACGGCAAGATGGCGCAGCTCGGTTTTGCGCATGGCGACGTGGCGCGTGCGCTGACCGTGGAAGCGGCCGCGCGCGGCGACAAGAAATCCGGTACGCGCGTGACCGCGCGGCCCGATCCCAAGTATTTCGATTCGCCCAACCTGCCGCTGGGCGAACTGCAGCGCCTGCTGCGCTCGAAGGCGGTGCTGCTGCCCGGCGTCGAAGTGGTGCTGGTCAACGAAAAGAACGGCGAGCGGCAGAGCTGGCGCTACGAAGACGGCCTGCGCGGCTATCTGCTCGAAGGCCTGGCCGGCGCCGAAACCCTGATTCCGTTGTTCGAGGGCGATCGTGCGGCCGATTCCTCGCGCAACGGCGAAGAGAGCTTTGCCGACGGCGAAGGCGCGGCCTGGGTCGTGGCCTGGAGCGAGGAGGGTCCGCTCTTGCGCGAATCGTACGTCAACCTGATACCGACACCAGCCGGCGGTACGCACGAGGCGGGTTTGCGCGATGGCCTGTTCCAGGCGGTGAAGAGCTTCGTCGAACTGCACAATCTGCAGCCCAAGGGCGTCAAGCTGCTGGCCGAGGACGTGTTTGCGCGGGTGTCCTTCGTGCTCTCGGCCAAGGTGCTCGATCCGCAGTTCCAAGGCCAGATCAAGGAGCGCCTGAATAGTCGCGACGCGGTCCGCCTGGTGTCGTCCTTTACCAAACCGGCGCTGGAACTATGGCTGAACCACCACGTCGAGCACGGCAAGAAGCTGGCCGAACTGGTGATCAAGCAGGCGCAGGCGCGCACCCGCGCCGGGCAGAAGGTCGAAAAGCGCAAGAGCTCGGGCGTGGCGGTATTGCCCGGCAAGCTGACCGACTGCGAATCGACCGATATTTCTCGCAATGAACTGTTCCTGGTGGAGGGTGATTCCGCCGGCGGGTCGGCCAAGATGGGGCGCGACAAGGAGTTCCAGGCCATCCTGCCCTTGCGCGGCAAGGTGCTGAACACCTGGGAAACCGAGCGCGACCGCCTGTTCGCCAACAACGAGGTGCACGACATCGCGGTGGCGATCGGGGTCGATCCGCACGGCCGCGGCGACACGGTCGATCTGTCCAACCTGCGCTACGGCAAGATCTGCATCCTGTCGGACGCCGATGTCGACGGCTCGCATATCCAGGTGCTGTTGCTCACGCTGTTTTTCCGGCATTTCCCGCAGTTGATCGAACTTGGCCACGTGTGCGTCGCGCGTCCGCCGCTGTTTCGCGTCGATGCGCCAGGACGGACGACAAAGGCCGGCGGCAAGAAAGCCGCGCAGAAACTGTACGCGCTCGACGAAGGCGAGCTCGAAGCGATACTCGACAAACTGCGCAAGGACGGCGTGCGCGAAACCCAATGGTCGATCAGCCGTTTCAAGGGTCTGGGCGAAATGTCGGCCGAGCAGTTGTGGGAAACCACCATGAACCCGGATACACGGCGCCTGATGCCGGTGCGGCTGGGCGAACTCGATGTCGACGCCACCATAGGCATGATGAACATGCTGATGGGCAAGGGCGAGGCCGCGGCGCGGCGCAGCTGGCTGGAAGAGCGCGGCAACCTGGTCGAGGTCGATATTTGAAGGCGACGGCCGCCCGCAGGCAATCGTGCCGCGTGGCCATCCGCATACTCCGCATCGGATAGAACATACGCATGGAACAACAGGATATCGAATTCACCCAGCCCGGCGCCGACGATACGCTGACCTTGGGCAAGTACGCCGAGCAGGCCTACCTCGATTACGCGATCAGCGTGGTCAAGGGGCGCGCGCTGCCGGATGTCTGCGACGGCCAGAAGCCGGTGCAGCGACGTATCCTTTTCGCGATGAACCAGATGGGCCTCGGGCCCGACGCCAAGCCGGTCAAGTCGGCCCGCGTGGTCGGCGACGTGCTGGGCAAGTACCATCCGCACGGCGACCAGTCGGCCTATGACGCACTGGTGCGCCTCGCGCAGTCGTTCTCGATGCGCTATCCGCTGATCGACGGACAGGGCAATTTCGGCTCGCGAGACGGCGACGGCGCGGCCGCGATGCGTTACACCGAAGCGCGCCTGACGCCGATCGCCAAGCTGCTGCTCGACGAAATCGACATGGGTACGGTCGATTTCATGCCGAACTACGACGGCTCGTTCGAGGAACCCAAGCTGCTGCCCGCGCGCCTGCCCATGGTGCTGCTGAATGGTGCGTCCGGGATCGCGGTCGGCATGGCTACCGAGATTCCGTCGCACAATCTGCGCGAAGTCGCGGCTGCCGCCGTCGAACTGATACGCAATCCCCAACTGAGCCACGACGCCTTGATGGCCTTGATCCCCGGACCGGATTTTCCCGGAGGTGGCCAGTTGATCTCGAGCGAGGCGGAGATCGCCGCCGCCTACGAGAGCGGGCGCGGCAGCTTGAAGGTGCGGGCGCGCTGGAAGATCGAGGAATTGGCGCGCGGGCAGTGGCAATTGGTCGTGACCGAGTTGCCGCCGAATACATCGGGTCAGAAGGTGCTCGAGGAAATCGAGGAACTGACCAATCCCAAGATCAAGCTCGGCAAGAAGGAGCTCACACCCGACCAGTTGCAGACCAAGCAGACGCTGTTGGCGCTGCTCGATACGGTGCGCGACGAGTCGGGCAAGGATGCGCCGGTGCGGCTGGTGTTCGAACCCAAATCGAGCCGTATCGACCAGACCGAATTCATCAACACACTGCTGGCCCAGACCTCGATGGAATCGGGCGTCGCGCTCAACCTGGTGATGATAGGCGGGGACGGACGTCCGCGCCAGAAAGGCCTGGGCGACATCCTGCGTGAGTGGATCGCGTTCCGCCATACCACGGTCACGCGCCGCACGCGCTTTCGCCTCGACAAGGTCAACGACCGCATCCATATCCTTGAAGGCCGGCTGATTGTTTTCCTGCATATCGACGAGGTGATACGCATCATCCGCGAATCGGACGAGCCCAAGCCGGCATTGATGGCGGCGTTCGGCCTCAGCGAACGGCAGGCCGACGACATCCTGGAAATCCGCTTGCGCCAGCTCGCGCGTCTGGAAAGCATCAAGCTCGAAAAGGAATTGGCCGAGCTGCGCGACGAGAAGCGCAAGCTGGAAGACCTGTTGGCGAGCGACAGTGCGTTAAAGCGTCTAATGATTCGCGAAATCGAGACCGACGCCAAGCAATACGGCGATGCGCGGCGTACCCTGATCCAGGCCGAAAAGCGTGCGACCGTCGAGTCCAAGGTGGTCGACGAGCCGGTCACGGTGGTGGTGTCGCAGCGCGGCTGGGCGCGCACGCAAAAGGGCCACGGCCTCGACCTGTCGACGCTGAGCTTCAAATCGGGCGACGCGCTGTATGGCGCGTTCCAGTGCCGCACCCCGGATACGCTGATCGCCTGGGGCAGCAACGGCCGGGTCTATTCGGTGCCGGTCGCGGCGCTGCCGGGCGGGCGCGGCGATGGCGTGCCGGTGACCTCGCTGATCGAACTCGAGTCCGGTTCGAACCTGATGCACTACTACGCGGCTGCGGCCGACCAGCAGTTGCTGCTGGCGAGCGACAGCGGCTTCGGTTTTTCCGCGAAGATCGCCGACATGGTGAGCCGGGTCAAGGCCGGTAAGGCCTTCATGACGATAGACGCGGGTGCCAGGCCGCTCGTGCCGATGCCCCTGTGGGCGGGGGCCGAGCAGGTCGCGTGTCTGGCCGACGATGGCCGCTTGCTGGTGTTCTGGATGGAAGAGATGAAGGCCTTGTCGGCGGGTGGGCGCGGCGTCACCCTGATTGCCCTGGAAGGGACGCAAAAGCTGGTGCAGGCGGTGCCGATCGGCCCCGGTGGCGTCACGCTGCTCGGCACCGGGCGCGGCGGCAAGATGCAGGAAACGGTCTTGCGCGGCGACACACTGGAGCCCCATGTCGGCAAGCGGGCCAGAAAGGGCCGCGTGCCGGCGGTGAAATTCAAGGTCGACGCGCTGCGTCCGGCATAGTCCTCGGCGGCGGGGTAGACTATCACCGCCGCTGGCAGCGCAATGCTGGTGAACCAGCCATCCAACCCAATACAATCCACCCGCAAGGAAATCCATGAATAACTCGTATCAAACGGCGTTGATCCTGCTGCACATATTTGGCGTGGTGATCTGGGTCGGGGGGATGATCTTCATGCAATTCTTCCTGCGCCCAGCCACGGCCGACCTGGCGCCGCAAGTGCGCCTGTCGCTGCTGGAAAACGTGCTGGGTCGCTTTTTCGTTTGGGTGGCCGGTGCGATCGTCGCCATTCTGGTGTCGGGCGGACTGATGGCTGCGGCAATGGGGGCCAGCGTGCCGCTGAGCGTCAAAGCGATGACGGCGATCGGCATCGTCATGATGTTGCTGTTCGGTCACATCCGCTTTGCCCTGTATCCCAAGCTGCGCCGCGCGGTACAAGCGCAGAACTGGGCCGAGGGGGCGCAGCGCATGACGCAGCTGCGGCGCTGGGTCGGCATCAATCTGCTGCTGGGCGTGATCAATATTGTCGTTGCCATGGCGCTCTGAGCGCCATGGCCCGAGGCGCGGCGCGTCTTGCGGACCTTAATTTCGAGTCCGCGCCTTAATGTGCGGCAACCCCTGTTCCAATCCGTAGATCTCGATCAGGCCGGCGACTTCGCTGACCGGCACCGGGCGCGAGAATAAATAGCCCTGCGCTTCGATATCGCCGAGCGTCGACAGCCAGTCGATCTGCTCTTCGGTTTCCGTGCCTTCGACCACCACGGTCAAACCCAGCGATTGCGCAAGCCGGATCACCCCGGCGACCATCACGCACACATGATGGTCGTCGGGAATCGCATGCACGAAAGACTTGTCGACCTTCAGCGTATCGACCGCGAACCGGTTCAAGAACGACAGCGACGAATAGCCGGTACCGAAATCGTCGAGCGCGATGCGTACCCCGAGTTTCTTCAATGCGGCGATCTTCTCGGCGGCCAGATCGGTGTGTTCCATCATCGCCGTTTCGGTGATTTCCAATTCCAGCAGGCGCGGCGGGATGTGGTATTCGCGCAGGCAGCGCGATACCGTGCCGACGATATCGCCGCGCCAGAATTGCACCGGCGAGATATTGACCGCCATCGACAGTTCGTCGTGGCCGGCCAGCTGCCATTGCCTGAGCTGGGCGCACGCTTGCTCCAGTACGAAATCGCCCATAGGCACGATCAAACCATTGGACTCGGCGATCGCGATGAATTCGACCGCGGCGATCAAGCCCTGCTGCGGATGGTTCCAGCGTATCAATGCCTCGAAGCCGGTGATGCGCCGCGTGGCCAGATTGATCTTGGGTTGGTACACCAGCAGCAGCTGCCGCTCGGCCAGCGCGATGCGCAGCTGACGCTCCCAGCGCATCAAGTGGTCGGCCTTGTGCGCCAATTGCGGCGAGTAGAACTGGTAGCAGTTCTTGCCGGAATTTTTCGCGCCGTACATCGCGAGGTCGGCCTTCTTCAGTAGATCGATCTCGTTTTCCGTCATCGACGAATATAGCGCGATGCCGATGCTCGCGCGCAGCACAAAGGAACTGCCGCGCACGTCAATCGGCTGGCGCAGCGTATCTTCGACGATGGCAGCCATTTCGATTGCGGCGGCCTCGACGTCCTCCGATGTGACCACTACCAGGAATTCGTCGCCGCCGATGCGCGCCAGCATGCCGAGCTCACCGACGCTTTGCGTCAGGCGCGCGGCGGTCGTCTGCAGCACGATGTCGCCGGCATTGTGGCCCAGCGTGTCGTTGACGGTCTTGAAGTTGTCCAGGTCGATATAAAGCACAGCGAGCTTGCCTACGCTGTCCCCTTCGGTGACTTCGCCGTGCAGGATCTTGAGTGTGCGGAAACGGTTGGGCAGACCGGTTAACAGATCGGTTTCGACCAGTTGCACCATGTCGCGTTCGCGCACCAGCAGCTTGTCGATCAAGCCGGTCGCCACGCCGAAAAAGCCGACCATGGCAAGCGAGATAAAGCCGGCCATCAGCAGATAGATGCGCCGTGTATGGTCGTAGTCGGCCATCTGGTCGGTTTCGGACAAACCGACCAGCACGCCCAGCGGATAGCCTTCGATATGCCGATAGGAGACGAAGCGTGTGACGCCGTCGATCGGATCGGCATACAGGCCGGTGATGCGCTTATCTTCCGGATAGCCGGCGGCGATGAGCTGGCCGTTGGCGCCGGTGGTGGTCGGTACGTATTCCTTGTCGCCCGAGCGGCGCGACAGGATGGTGCCGTCGTCGCTCAATACCGCGATCACGCCGTTGTGGCCGAGCACCACGTCGTTGTAGTAATCGTTGGTGAAGTAGGACGGGTCTTCCGAGACCACTACGACGCCGGCGAACGACCCGTCCGGATGATTGACGCGCCGGGTGACCTGCAGCGTCCACTGTTTGGAGTACCGCCCGATCACCGGCTTGCTGATGTACAGAAAGTCCTCGCTGCTTTTCTTGTGGACCAGATAGTGCTCGCGATCCGATAAATCGAGTTTGGGCGGATTGGGCGTCGCGGTGTTCGCGTAGAACATGCCGTGCTCGTCTATCATCGACACCTGCACCAGCGTGTCGCTGGGCGCGACGCTGGTTTCCACCACGCGGTTCAGGTCGAAGGTCTGCGGCGAGCGCTCGTACTCGAATTTGACGAAACGGGTGATCTGGTCGACCTGGCGGATCGATTTCAGCGTGTGCTGTTCGAGGGCTGCGGAGAGCAGTCCGGCCTCGGCCTGGGAGTCGCGTGCCACGGCATCTTGTTCGCTGTCAAGGCGGGCAATGATGGCGGCCCAGAGGACGATCAGCACCACGCAGCCCAGTGCGGGGATCAGCAACAGGGCAAGCTTGCGCGACGCCTGCGGCGAACGTTGGCGCCAACTTTCCCGGAGTGACAAAGCGCCCGGAACGGGTGCTTTGTCACGAGCCGAATCTTGCATCATGCGATCTACCCCAGATCGAAATGGATTCAGACCAAGCGCCGATCCATAAGATATAGATCATGCCCTAAGAGACGTGTGCCGGATGAATTATTCGTCTTGCGACCCGTAATCCGAACAAAAAACCACTCCATATTAATCAATATGGAAATAATTAGAAATAGTCGGGCGTGTTGAAATACAGACATTCAAGCCAGCGGCGCGGGGTAGTGCGGCACTTGGGATGGCGTTGGGCGATCTCTAAACGGACGTGCAGCAGCCTCACGCTGAGCGAGTCGCCGCGGGCAGCCTACTGCAGGAGTGTGGCGCTGGGATGACGGCCGTTGCGGCGTGTTGACAGTGCCGCAACGGCGGGGGTATCGGGGTGGGGGATCGGCGGTAACTTAGGCGACTTCGGCGATCAGCTCGATTTCGACGCAGGCGCCAAGCGGAATCTGGGCCACGCCGAATGCCGAACGCGCGTGCTTGCCGGCATCGCCGAATACGGCGACGAACAGTTCCGAGGCGCCATTGGTGACGATGTGCTGTTCGGTGAAGGCCGGCGTGGAATTGACGAGGCTCATTACCTTGACGATGCGTTTGACCTTGTTCAGGTCGCCCGTGTGCGCATGCAGGGTGGCGATCAGGTCGATTGCGACGGCCCGGGCGGCGGCCTTGCCGTCTTCGGTGCTCAGCCCTTCGCCGAGCTTGCCGGACCATACCTGGCCGTTCTTTTTCGCGATATGGCCGGACAGGAATATGGTATTGCCGGTTTGGGCGCTCATCACATAGGCGGCCGCGGGTGCCGCGCTTTGCGGAAGTTCGATGCCCAGTTCCTTCAGTGTGTCGTAGACGTTGGCGGTGCTCATGGGAAATTCCTCGTTGGGCGGGTTATGGCTTTAGTAGTTTAGAGCAGCGCGACGGCGTTCGCCGCCGGGCCGATCGAATCCGGCGGATTTCCCGGCTTGGGGCCCGGCGTCGACATGTGCTTCAGCGCAGACGCTCGGCGATCAGTTTGGCCAGTCGTTCGACACCGACGGCGATTTGCTCGGCCGGGACGGTGACAAAGGACAGGCGCATCGTCTGTCGGGCGTCGCTTGCGGTGGCAGGCGTTGCATAGAACGGCGCACCGGGCACGAAGGCGACGTTCTGCTCGAGCGCCGCCGCCAGCAGTTCACTGCTGTCGATCTGGTCCGGCAATTGCAGCCAGACAAACATGCCGCCTTCGGGCCGGTTCCAGCTGACGCCGGCCGGCATCCATTGCTCGAGTGCGCCCAGCATCGCCTCGCATTGCGCGCTGTAGAGCTGGCGGATGGTCGGAATGTGGCGTTCGAGAAAACCGTCGCGTACCACTTCATAGACGATCTGCTGGTTCAGGCTGGGCGTGTGCAGGTCGGTGGCCTGCTTGGCCTGGACCAGTTTGAAGTGCAGCGTCGGCGGCGCGATCATATAGCCGACCCGCAAGCCGGGCGCGAGCACCTTGGAGAACGAGCCCAGATAGACCACGTGTTGCGGGGCCAGCGACAGCAACGACGGCAGTGCGTTGCCGCGGTAGCTGAGTGCACCGTAGGGGTCGTCTTCGACCACCGGAAACGCGCTTTGCCGGGCAAAGGCGGCAAGTGCCTGGCGCCGTTCGAGCGAAAGGCGGCGCCCGGTCGGGTTCTGGAAGTTGGGCTGCGTGTACAGCAGGCGCGCGCCGCGCGTCAGGCCGGCGTCGAGCGCCTGCGGGATCAGGCCGTCGGCATCGGTCGGAACCGAAACGAATTCCGGTTCATACAGCGAAAACGATTGCAGCGCGCCGAGGTAGGTCGGCGTTTCGACCAGCACCTTGCTGCCGGCGTCGACCAGTACCTTGCCCAGCAGTTCCAGCGCCTGCTGCGAGCCGGTGGTGATCAGCACCTGGCTCGGATCGATGGTGACATCGGCGCTCGAATGGCGCGCGGCGATCCATGCGCGCAGCGGCATATAGCCTTCAGTCGCGCTGTACTGGAGCGCCGCGGTCGGCGCGTCGCGCAGCAGGCGGTCGGCGGCGGCACGAATTTCCGCGACCGGGAAGCTGGCGGGCGAGGGCAGGCCGCCGGCGAACGAGATGATTTCCGGCCGTTCGGTGATTTTCAGCAGTTCACGGATCGCCGAGCTGGTCAGCTTGCGCGCGCGTTCAGACAAAGGCCATTGCGGGGCGGGCAGGTCGTTTTGTTGCATGGATGTCTCGAGTTGTTCTAGTCAATAAATAGTCGAAGCTGCGAGTTGCGGCGGGTAAATCGTTTATACGGGGCGGGATCTCGCCGCGGGCGTCTTGCGGCCCAGCGCGACACAGGCGACGACGGCGGCCGCGGCAAGCCAGGTGACGGGCGCCACGTGCTCACCGAAAAACAGCGCCGAAAATGCCAGCGTGAAGAAGATCTGCAGCAATTGTACCTGCCCGACGCGCGCGATCCCGCCGGCGGCCAAGCCCGCGTACCACGCGAAGAAGCCGATCAACTGCGAAAACAGCGTGACGTAGGCGAAGGCCAGCCAGGCGTGCAGCGAAATCGGGCCCGGCTGGTGCCATGCCATCCAGGCCACGGGCGGCAGCAAGAACGGGGCGGACAGCACCAGTGCCCAGCATATCACCTGCCAGCCACCCATCTCGCGGGCCAGCCGGCCGCCTTGGGCATAGCCCAGCGCACCGATCACGACCGCCACCAGCATCAGCAGGTCGCCGCTTTGCAGCGTGCCGCCGCCACTTCGGAGGGTGAAACCGATCACGATCGCGCTGCCGAGCAGCGCGCAGATCCAAAAACGCGCGGTCAGCCGTTCATGCGCAAGCCAGGCCGCGTACAGTGCCACGCACAGCGGCAACAGGCCGACCACCATCGCGCCGTGCGAGGCGGGCAGGGTCTTCATCGACCAGGCGGAGAACACCGGGAAGGCCACGATCACGCCGGCCGCGACCCAGATCAAGTCCAGGCATTGCTTGCGCGTTGGCCACGGACTGCGGCGCCACCACAGCAGCGCGCCTGCTGGCAGCGCCGCCAGCAGGGCCCGGCCCAAGCCGTTGAGCCAGGGGCTGATCTCGCGCACGACGATATGCGTCATCGGCAAGGTCAGACTGAATATCAGGACGCCGGCCAGCCCCAGCGCCAGACCGCGCCATTCGGCCTTGGCTGCAGCTTTCGCAGCGCTGTCGTCGGCGGTGGGGGCGGCGGCTAGGGCGGTCTGGCTTGAGGTCATGGTGAAGTCTCGGTGGGTTAGGGCTGGGCCGTGAGCATGGGCTTATTTGAGGACACGGATGCCGTGCGGGGTCTCGAATTCGGCGATCAGGTTGGGTTCGTCCAGGGTCGCGTCCAGTGCCAGCAGATGGCGCGCGCCCAGCCAATCGAGCCCTTGCTGCAGCGTCGGTGGGTCGCGGTGAAAGCCGCGCAGCGCGCGCAGAGCCGCTTGCGGCTCCGGCAGGCGCTGGCTCGGATGGAGGGGGCTGTCCCATTGGATCAGCGTCGGCAACAGTCCGTCGCCGGGCAGATTGCCGTCGTCCGGCACCGTGATGTGCCAGCGGAAGTCGCCGCGGCTCATCGGTAGTACCGGGGCAATGCGCGCCGGATACTGGGCATGCCAGCGGCCCAACTGCTTGGGGCGCTCGACACGCGCGACCCAATGGGCGAGAAACGGACCTCGGGCCAGGCGCGCCTGCAGCGCCGGTTGGTCCAGGCCGAACCAGCGCGGACGTTCAGGCGCGGCAGCCTGCGGGTCGATGGCGATCACTTCGAGGTACTGGCCGCCCCACAGATTGAGCAAGCGGTTGTAGGTGCCCATGCCGGGATGGCGCCCGCCTTCGACGGTATCGCAGCCGAGCGCGTCGGCCACGTGGCGGGCGCCGTCCTCAAGCGTGGCGGCCAGCACGACCAGGTGGTCCATTTGCAACGGTAGGGCGGCGGTGGTGAAAGATGTCATTTTTCTAAAGTAACGTGCGTATCCATCACTGCAATGTACAGACACGGACCAGAACAGTAACGATACAATTCACTAAATACTTTTCGGTACAGTTAGAGCGCAGCCATGAAATTCGTGTCGGATCAAATCCCCACGCCTGTGGAGTCTTCGCAACTGACACTGGTCGATCAACTGGTCCAGTGGGGGCGTCGCCGCATCGACGAACGGGTATTCCGGCCCGGCGTGCGCATGCCGTCGATCCGCAAGCTGGCCGAGGACAAAGGAGTGTCGCGCTTCACCGTGGTCGAGGCCTATGAGCGGTTGGTCGCCCAGGGCTATCTCGATTCGCGCCGCGGTTCGGGCTTCTATGTGCGCGAGCGGGGCGCCGAGCCGGTGCGCCATGCGCGGGCCAAGCCGATCGAAAGCCCGATCGACGTGGTGTGGCTGCTGCGCAATATGCTGCATACCTCGGATCCGGAAAAAAGCCCGGGCATCGGCTACCTGCCGAACCGCTGGCTGGACGGCGAGATGCTCGCCAACGCACTGCGTGCGCTGGGCCGCCAGGCCGGCGCGCAACTGCTGATGTACGGCACGCCGCAGGGCTTCTTTCCGCTGCGCCAGCAACTGCAGACGCGGCTTGCCGAACTCGAGATCGGCGCTTCCCCCGAGCAGATCCTGATGGTGTCGGGCATCACTCAAGGCCTGGATCTGATCGCCCGCATCTATGTGCAACCCGGCGACACGGTCCTGGTCGGCGATCCGGCCTGGTATCAGATGTTCGGCCGCTTCGCCTCGCAAGGCGCGCGCATGGTCGGCGTGCCTTATACGCCGGACGGGCTGGATCTCGACGCGCTTGAGACGCTGGTTGAAACCTGGAAGCCGCGTATGCTGGTGCTGAATTCTGTGCTGCAGAATCCGACCGGGACCTCGCTCAATGCACGCCAGGCGTTTCGCGTGCTGCAGCTGGCCGAGTTGCACGACTTCATGGTGATCGAGGACGATATTTACGGCGACCTGTGCCCGCCGGGTTATCCGGCGACGCGGATGGCGAGCCTGGACCAACTGAAGCGGGTGATCTATCTGGGCAGTTTTTCCAAGACGCTGGCAGCCAATTTGCGAGTAGGTTTCATCGCCGCCGCGCCGGACGTGGTGAAGGCATTGACCGACCAGAAAATGCTGGTCGGCATGACCTCGCCCGAGATCAATGAGCGGGTGGTCTTCAAGGTGCTCACCGAAGGGCATTACCGGCGCCACGTCGAGCGCCTGCGCAGCCGGCTCGATCTGGTACGCGAGAAGACCGCGCGGATGCTCGAGCGGGCCGGCTTTCGCCTGTTCTCGACGCCGTCGGCCGGCATGTTCCTGTGGTGCGACGCCGGCGCCGACACCTCGGCGATGGTCGCGGCGGCGATGGAGGCGGGCTTTTTCCTCGCCCCCGGGGCGCTGTTTTCGCCGCATCAGAGCCTGTCCACCTGGATGCGCTTTAACGTCGCCAATTGTGGCGACCCCGCCTTGCCGGGGTTTCTGGCCGCCCAACTCGATCGCGGCTGACGTGGCGCGGGCGCCGCGGGTGCCGCGCGCCTGCGCCCCCTTGAAATGCAAGGTATCGCCCCCATATGCGGGGCATTCCCTGTTTACCCTAACGACACAAAGAAGAGGTCCGTGCCATGGCGCAAGAAACAATGAGCTTTCAGGCGGAAGTCAAACAACTGCTGCACCTGATGATTCATTCGCTGTATAGCAACAAGGAAATTTTCCTGCGTGAACTGGTTTCCAACGCGTCGGATGCGGCCGACAAGCTGCGCTTCGAAGCGATCGCCAACGGGGCCCTGTACGAAAACGACAGCGAACTGAAGATCCGCGTCGCCTTCGATCGCGAGCAACGCACCATCACCATCAGCGATAACGGCATCGGCATGAGCCGCGACGAAGCGGTCGCCAATCTCGGCACCATCGCCCGTTCCGGCACCCGCGAATTCTTCCAGAAGCTGTCGGGCGACGAGCAGAAGGACGCGGCCCTGATCGGCCAGTTCGGCGTCGGCTTCTACTCGGGCTTTATCGTGGCCGACAAGATCACGGTGGAAACGCGCCGCGCCGGCTTGAGCGCCGCCGAAGGCGTGCGCTGGGAAAGCCACGGCGACGGCGAATTCAGCGTCGACACCATCGAACGCGCGCAGCGCGGCACCTCGATCACGCTGCATCTGCGCGAAGGCGAAGACGAACTGCTGTCGGGCTGGCAGCTGAAATCCATCATCCAGAAATACTCCGACCATATCGCGCTGCCCATCGTGATGCAGAAGGAAGAATGGGACAGCGAAAAAAGCGCCCATGTGCTGAAAGACGAGGACGAAACCGTCAATCAGGCCAGCGCCCTGTGGACACGCTCGAAGAGCGAGATCACCGACGAGCAGTACACGCATTTCTACGGCCATCTGACGCACGACCATGAAGCGCCGCTTGCCTGGACCCACAATCGCGTCGAGGGCCGCAGCGAATACACGCAGTTGCTGTACCTGCCGGCGCGCGCGCCGTTCGACATGTGGGACCGCAGCCAACGCGGCGGCCTCAAGCTGTACGTGAAGCGCGTCTTCATCATGGACGATGCCGAGCAACTGTTGCCGACCTATTTGCGCTTCGTGCGCGGGGTGATCGATACGAACGATCTGCCGCTCAACGTCTCGCGCGAAATCCTGCAGGAAAGCCGCGACGTGAAGGCGATCCGCGACGGCGTCAGCAAGCGCTCGCTCTCGATGCTGGAAGACCTCGCCGAAAATGCCAAGGACAAGTACACCACGTTCTGGAATGCGTTCGGTCAGGTGCTGAAGGAAGGCGTCGGCGAAGACCAGGCGAATCGCGAACGCATCCTCAAGCTGCTGCGCTTTACCAGCACGCAGACCGACAGCGCCGAGCAGACCGTGGCGCTGGCCGACTATGTGGCCCGCATGAAGGAGAATCAGACCAAGATCTATTACGTGACCGGCGACAGCTGGGCCGCCGCGCGCAACAGCCCGCACCTCGAAGTGTTCCGCAAGAAGGGCGTCGAAGTGCTGCTGCTGACCGATCGCGTCGACGAATGGATGTTGTCCTTCCTCAATGAATTCGACGGCAAGCCGCTTGCCAGCGTGGCCCGCGGCGACCTCGATCTGGGCGCGCTCGACGACGAAGAGAAGAAGGCGCAGGAAACCGCAGGCGAGACCTTCAAGCCTTTGCTCGACAGCATGACCGAGGCGCTCAAGGAGCAGGTGAAGGAAGTGCGCCTGACCTTCCGCCTGACCGACTCGCCGTCCTGCCTCGTGGCCGATGAAGGCGACATGAGCGGCTATCTGCAGCGCATGCTGAAGGCGGCCGGCCAGAAGGCACCGGAAGCGCGGCCCATCCTCGAGGTCAATCCTGAGCATCCGCTCGTCAAGCGCTTGAGCGCCGGACAGGCCGATCTGGGCGACTGGAGCCATCTGTTGTACGAACAGGCGCTGCTGGCCGAAGGCGGCACGCTGGAGGATCCGGCCAGCTATGTGAAGCGTGCCAACGCGTTGCTGCTGGCGAGTTTGGGCTAGGCCCAAGGCGCTGAATCCAGTGTAGGCTCACACCGCGCTACCCGGCCGGCATCCATGGTGTGGATGCCGGCTTTTTTCTTGCAGGCATCGGCTTTGTCCGCGCCTGCGCGCTACGCGCAGAACACGCCGCGCGACGCAGTAAAATCCCACGACATGAAGATTCGATATAACGACGATCGCGCCGATCTCGAGCCTGCCGGCTCGCGTTGGCGCCTGCAGCCGCCCGCGCCGGCGTCGGCTGCCCAGAAGGACTGGCTGACGCGCCCGGGTTCGCTGACGCGACATTTGAGCACGCTGGGCCGGGTCGAAGTGAAGGTGATGCGCGAACACGCGGCCCGGCCATGGCAAGACGAAGCAGCTTGCCTGGGCATCTCGCCGCGCGCGAGCGTTTGGTTGCGCGAGGTGGTGCTGTACGTGGACGGGGTGGCCATGGTGGCCGCCCACAGCATCGCGCCGCTTGGCGCGAGCCGCGGCGTGTGGCGGGCGATGCGCTCGCTCGGTACGCGCCCGTTGGCGGAACTGCTGTACGCCGACGCGGCGGTGCGCCGCTCTGCGCTGAGCAGCCAGCGCCTGACCGCGCGCCATCCGCTGTTTCGCTACGCCACGGCGTACGACGGCAGCGCCGCTAGCACGCTCCATGCACGCCGCTCGGTATTTGTACGCGGCGACGCCCCGCTGATGGTGACGGAGTGCATGCTGCCTGCGCTGTGGGCGGCGGTGGCGCGGCCGGAGGCTATCTCGAAGGCCGCGCGGTGACGCTGAAACAGTGCTTTGCCCCTGTGGTGGACCGAGATACGCGGGTGCTGATATTGGGCAGCCTGCCGGGGGAAGCGTCGCTGGCTCAAAATCAGTACTATGCGCACAAGCAGAACAAGTTCTGGTTACTTGTCGGTGAAGTGATCGAACGGGATCTGGTCGGGATGGATTATGCAGTTCGTCTCGAGACCTTGCTCGAACATCGCATCGGGTTATGGGATGTCGTGGCTGAAGCTCAGCGCGTAGGTAGCCTGGATAGCCGCATACGCGATCATGCAAGTAACGATCTCGTCGCTCTCGTCGAGACCTTGCCGGATTTGGTGGCTATCGCCTTCAACGGTGGCACAGCCGCCAAGCTCGGGGCCAAGGCACTCGGAGAAGCGGAAAATCGATATCAAATGGTACGTTTGCCATCGAGCAGTCCCGCACATGCATCGGTGCCGTATGTCGAAAAACGGATTGCTTGGTTAGCGTTAGGTCGTTTCTTGGAAGAGCGCCGCTGATGAAAACGACGCTTTTCAGCGTTGACAATGCGTTCCGCAAGCGCTTTCACGAGGGGCGGGCAAGAGGCGTCGGATGATTGCTCGCTGGCGGCCGGCTCGGATAATAGAACTGATAAAACCAGCCATGAACACTTTCGATTTGAGCCTGAATGCGCGGCGGTATCACATGCGGCGTGGGTTCGGCGATGCGTGCCGATCGTTTGTGCAAATACTTCATGCGATAGTGGCTATCGCTCTCGTGCTCGCCGGCGCCGAGCCGCTCCGGATCGATTTCGAATGGCGGTAGCCCCAACCATGCATAAAGGTGCGACATACACCCGACGGGTTTCGCCATCAAATCTTCGAAACGGATGAAATACAGGCGCTTGCGCACAGCTTCAGGCAGATCGGGCACGGCCTGTAAGGACATTAGTGGGGCGCCGATGGTTTTATCGTGGGCAAACAGCATATTGGCGCGGCCGAACCGGTCAAAGTCGGCGAGGTGATCTATGAAGTCGATCAGTATGGACCGCTGATGCTGTGCCTCGATCGAGCCATAGATCTGCCCCAATTCTCGCAGGCAGACAATCAGCCTGGCGTCCGGCTCGATGTGCAGCAGCATCTCGATGGCATGAAGCCATGCGCGGTTCTTGTCGACGACGATCTGTCGCTCGCCGTCATGATGCCAGCCGCGCAGGAAGCCGCGCATCGCCGAGGCGAGATGCGCGTAGCTGCGATCGAAAGATTGATCGAGCTGGGAGAGAAAGAACGAGTCGTCGCTCACCATGCGCCGGATGCCCAGCAAGGTGTTGCATAAGGGCGAGCTATGACCTTCGCAGTGAATGTCCAGATGTTGCGAGAGCAATTGGCATAGTAAGGTCGACCCAGCCCGGGGAAGTCCCGTCACACCGACAAATTTCGGGTTCATCGCGAATCGTTTCCGTGTCAATGGATGAAATGTCGAGTCGGCAGCGGCTTCGAATCTCGCGGCTCTGTCGACGCGGTTGTGCTAAATCTCGAATACATCGCCGCGCGCAAGCCTTTTCGGTGCGAACCGTTGGATCGATGCTTCGAGTTCGCTCATTGTAGTGTCTTCAGATCCCGGCTTCAGATGGGTGGCGAACAGCTCGAACGGCGCGACCAGCGAGCTTAACTGCTCGGCCAGCAGACTCGGGCAAAGGTGCTTCGACGCGATCGCAAGAGAACGTTGCGCGTTGGGGAACGCCGTCTCGACGATCAGGTAGCGTAGCGACGGCGTTTGCGCGAGCGTTTGCCAAAACTCGGGACATACCGTCGAGTCACCGGTGAAGGCAAGCCCCCCGCCCGGGCCGTCGAGCCGGTAGCCGACTGCAGGCGTGGTGTGAATGGCGGGCAGCACCGTCAGCAAGCGCGGGCCATGCGTAGGATGATCTAGCGTACGGGATTCGCCGACCTCCATCGGCTCGAAACGGAAAAACGGCTTGTCGCGGCTCGGGATGCGGCTGAAGTCGGGCCATAGCGCATCGTTGAAAAGATGTGCGTACAGGATGTCCTGTGTCGCTCGCGTGCAATGCACGACGAGCGGTGAGCTGCGTTGCGGGCCTACCGCATCCATCATCAACGGCAAAAACGCAATGTGGTCGATATGGGCGTGCGTCACGAATACCCGATCGATGCGCGCGAGCGCGTCCTGGTCGAGGTCGCCGACACCGGTGCCGGCGTCGATCAGCATATCGTCGTCGACCAGCAGTGCGGTGGTTCGTGCCTGTGCACTGCCTATGCTGCCGCTACAGCCAAGCACGGTGACTTTCATCTTGATCGGTTCTCATTTGGTATAGAAGGTGTAGACGCCGTCCCATTCGAGAGTGGAATCGTTCACGCGCAGCTGCGCAATTCTGGCGAGATAGAGCGTGTAGAGACGGCAATCGGGGCGCTCGCGAGCGAGTGCCTCGATACTTCCGGCCGCACCGTCCCAGTCTTGCGAGCGGTAACCAGCGAGCGCCTCGTGCCAGCGCTGAGCCTCGTCGCGCAGTCGCGGCGAAAGAGTGGTTTCCTCGCCCAGCGGTTCGAAGATGGAGACTGGATCGAGTTTGCCCTTGACCTTGACGCGATCCAATTCGCGATATGCAATGCCTGGCGTGCACGCCCGCGTGGCTTCGCCGACGACGATGCCCACGCCGTAATGCTTCGTCACGCCTTCGAGACGCGCCGCCAGATTGACCGCATCGCCGAGTACCGTATAAGCCTTGCGCACCGTCGATCCCATGTCGCCAACCGTCATCGGTCCGGTGTTGATGCCAATGCCGATGTCGATCGGAGGCCAGCCTCGATCGGCGAATCTGACGTTCAGCGCCAACAGTGCGGCCTGCATCTGCAACGCCGCGAGAACCGCACTTTGCGCATGAAATTCATCGGCAACAGGCGCGCCCCAGAACGTCATGATCGCGTCGCCGATATATTTATCGAGCGTGCCGCGATGTGCACGTATCACGGTCGTCATGGTGCCGAGATAGTCGTTCATCAGCTCCGCGAGGAGCTCGGGATCAAGTGCTTCGGAGATCGTGGTGAAACCACGTATATCTGAAAACAGCACCGTCAATTCGGCGCGGCGTCCCGCCATGCTGTAGCTGCCCGGCTGACGGCTCATTTCCTCGACGAGCTCAGGCGGCACGTACTGGCCAAACAGCTCGGCAAACTGGCGCTTCGTCTTGAATTCGATGAAATAGCCTAGCGACATGTTCCACACGAATAGTCCGAGGATCAGTACGATGCTGGAGGCAAGCGGCAGCGCCCAATCTTCGTACTGCCATAGCGCAACATCGCCGGCCACCACGGCGGCGAGCAGCAGCGCGCTCGCGAGCGTCGAGCGCCATGGCGAGCGCCACGGGAAAAAGAAAATCATCAACACACCCGCGGCGAACAGCGTGACGACCTGAGCGGCATTCGTATAGCCGGGCGCGTGCTTGATCGTACCGTCGAGTATGCCGTCGATCAGGTCGGCGTGAATCTCCACCCCGGGAAAGGCTCGCCCGACAGGCGTGGAGCGCAGGTCGACAAGGCCGGGCGCGGTGGTGCCCACGAGCACGATACGCCCTTGCAATTGGTCGCGCGGCACGCGGTCGTTCAGCACGTCACTGGCCGATATGTAGCGAAAGCTGTGTTGGTAGCCGCGATAGGGTACGAGGGCTGCGCCGTGTTCATCGACCGGAATATGGATCGTGCCCATTGCGGTAGGCAGATCGATGCCTTCGAGGGCCGCGCCTCCTGCTGCGGGGGCGTGATCGGCTTGCGGCGCGCCGAAGTCCGGTACCACGTCAGGCTTGCCGAGCAACATTCGGACCATGGCCAGCGACAACGATTCGTAGGTGTTGCCTTGGTACGTCGCGAGCAGCGGAACGCGCCGCACGCTCCCGTCGAAATCGACCACTGGATTGAAGAATCCGCCGTCCGCCGCGGCTTGCTGAAAGATCGGAAGATTTGCGCCGTAGCTCGGCCAGTCGGCGAGTCCGATGTTGCTCGCGCGCAGCACGGGAGGCGGCAGCGCGCCGCTCGGCGCCGCCTGGGTCCCGAAATAGTAGCCAAGGACCACCGGTTTGCCGTCGATGTCGGTCGCAAAACGCGCATCGTAATCGAGCTGGCCGCGCAGGTTTTGCAGCGTCGCGAGATACGGCGCATCGTGCTGCAACGCGCCATGGGCGAGCATGTCGAGCGATGCGAGCCCCGAACTGCGATCGGGTTCCGCCATGACGACATCGAAGCCGACCAGCGTCGCGCCGTCAGGCCCGAGTAGCTTGTTCGCCAGCTCGGCCATGCGGTCGCGACCCCACGGCCAGCGGCCTACTTGCGCCAGGCTCTTTTCGTCGATATCGACAATCGCAATGCGGTCGTCATGGGTGCCCGGCAGGGTGAGACGCAAGCGGGTATCGTAGATGAGGTTGTCGAACGAATCGACGAACCACAGCGGATAATATCCAGCCGCGTGACCGAGCAGCACAAGCAAGAGCGCGAGGCCAAATCCCCATCGAAGGGCGAGCTTCTTCAATTTGTTTTCCTTCGCGGCGCCTCAATGCGACGCACGCATCCGATCATTGGCGACTGCGAGTCGGGAAGCGAGTACATTGACGACGAAGCGGTGAAATTCGCCCGCAACCTCAGGTTCATCCGTTTCCAGCCGGTGCAGCGCATGGAGCGACAGTCGGCACACGCGAGTCGGCTCGTCGGCACGCACGTCGGCGCTGCGCGGCTTCTGCGTGTAAAGTGCCATCTCGCCGACGATCGTTCCGCTGCCGTATGAACGCAAGCGCATCGCCTTGCGGTCGGAGAGGGTGTGCTGCAGCGACACCGTCACGCGCCCGCGTTCGACGAAATAGACTGCGTCGCCGGGGTCGCCCAGGGCGAACAGCGTTTCGCCAGCCGTGAGATCTCGACTGTCGAGACGAGCGATCAGCAAGTCGAGCGCTTTGGCGCTGAAGTGCGGCCGCAACTCTGAACGCAGGTTGGAGTCGTCGAGTAGCAGCGGGGATTTGAGCCCGGCAAGCAGTCTGTCTTCTATCCATTCGAGACCTGCGTCGAGATCGTCGAAACACTTGACCGAGTCTCGCAGGACGCCGGAGCGCTTGAGCAGCGCGTGGGCCTTTGGGTGTAGCGCAGTCAAGACGAGCGTCGTTTCCTCGGTTTCGCAGTACTGCTTCAGTTTGAGGAAGGTGAGCGAAGTCGACACGTCGAGACCGTCGGCCTGCTGGAAATCGATCACGACGAAGCGCGGTCGCCTTGCATGGGCTGCTGCGAGTCGCGCGCGCACTCGCAGCAGCAAGGAATTCGACGTGCCAAAAAAAATGAAGCCTTGCAGGCAGGTGCCGACGACATGCGCTCCGTGAGCGTTGAGTATCCGCATATCGTCGATTGAGCGCTCGACATTCGAGTGCCGCGCTGACGCGTCGAACTCGCTGCGAACGATGCTGACGCGGCTGTAATTGACGACGAACAGCACGCATGCCGCTGCAATCCCGAGCACCACGCCGGACACCACGCCTTGTCCGGCGATCACGATTACGATGAGCGGAATCAGCAGGTACTCGGCCCGACCCAGCTTCCTGTACGCGCGGAGCAGCCATTCGTTGAGCAGCGCAAAGGCGAGGTAGAGCTGAAGTCCCACCAACACCGGTTTCGGGAACCAGGAGAGTATTCCTGGGAACAGTGCAAACACGGCAAGACATGCCAGCGCACCGGCGACGCCGCTCATGCGGCCTGACGCCCCGGCGCGCTTGTTCAGCAACGATCGGTTCATCGATTGATAGCCGACGATGCCCCCGAGTGCTCCGGTTGCCACGTTGGCGATGCCGGCAACGCGCAGTTCCTTGTCGAAATCGGTATCCATGCCGGTCGCAAGGCCCAGGCCGGTCACGTTGAGCAGAATCGTAATCGACGAGACCACGGCGACCACCAGGAATTCCGGCAGATGCTTGATGATCACAGCCCAGTCGATCGATGCGCGGGGCAGCGTTTCGGGCAATCGCAGCGAACTGAGCGACTCTGGAATGAACAGAAGGCCGAGATGACGCGCATCACTGATCGAGATGCCTTCGACATGCAGCCCGAGATAGAAGATGGCGGCCCCCACGGCCATGCCGGCAGGCAGAAGCACATTGGACTTGAACCGTGACGAGAGCGTGAGCAGCATCACGCAGACGACCAAAGCAGGCAGCCACATCACCCATGGCAGCGCGAAAAGCAGACCGAGTGTCGACCAGTGCAGGCCGGTTCCCGTCAGCATGCGAAACGCGCCGCTCATGATCAGAAAGCCTGTCCCGGCGAGAAAGCCGCCCAGCACGGGAAAAGGCAGCGACCGGATCAGCGAGCTTCGCTTGGACACCCCAACGGCATATAGCAGGATGCCGGTCACGACCGAGCTTAGCGCGAGGGTGGCAAGCACGGTCGTCAGGATGGTCAGGCTCGTACCGCCGTGCGCCTTGATATCGGTCGCGACGCCGGTCGCGACGCCCGTCGTCAGGCCGACGAGGATCGCCGTCGCATTGCCATCAGGCCCGCTGATCGAAAACGGGATGGAGCTGCTCAGCGCGATGATGAGCATGGTTACGAAGCAACTGATCAATATCGCGGGCATACCATAAGGCAGGAACTGCGCGAGCGACCCGCTGAAGATCATCGCACCGTAGCCGACGGCATAGCTTAGTGTCACGAGCGCCGATAATAGACCCGCCGTCGCCTCGGTGAATAAAGCAGCGGGGCGCTCGATGGGCAAATTCGGGGCGACCGGCAAGGGAGAGGATTTCATCGGCAGGGTTTTGTTTTTTGTTTGAGTTTGGTTTTTCGTTTGGCCGTGCTCGCTTGGGCGCGCTTATCCGCACGCAGCCGCTGCAGCCGGCGAGGGTTGGACGCCCCGTACCTGGTCCGCAGGTGTAGGTATGACCGGCGAATGGCGCGTGTGAAGTATCGTGCCCTGGCCGGCCGACAGGTCCTCCTGATAGGTGCCCGTGCTGACTGCGATCTGGCCTTGGTAGACGACAATGTTTTCACCAGGATGACTGTCGTCGCCCTCATCGACGGACCATTCGGTGCCGCGTATCCCGATCGTCGACATCTGCGTCTTCAGCTCATAGGCGTTCGGATTTCCTTGTTTTCCGATCAATCCGGAGATCACTCGCAATCCGCCTTTTAGCAAAGAGGTGACGCTGTAGCTTTGCGCCGGCACTTGGGCCGAGTAATGGAAGTCGTCGAGCCGGTAGAGCGTGTCCTCTTTGAGGTAGATGCGCTGATGGTCGTCCATGACGAGCACCACCTCCGCACCTTTTGCGGTTTCGATCGTGTCGCCGTTTTCGATCGCATCGCCGACCTGGACGAGATGTTTGTCGCCTTTCATGGGTTGGGTATAGACCGTCCCGCTCACATATGTGGCCGTGCCCACGCCCGTAACGCCGAAAGCGGCATGCGGCAGCCACGCGCCGCACAGGCCCACGGCGACCATGGCCGACTGGGTGCTCAGCTGCGCATTTCGCCCGACGCTTGCCCAACGGGCAAGGAGCATCCGGACACAGAACCTCATCAGCAGCGTCATTTTCATTTACGTATTGCCCTCATACGGCGGATCCGCGGTTCCTAAAATCCCTTGCTCAACTGCAGCCATACCTGTACAGACGCGGTATCGCCGACGAGCTCCGGTATGGCGCCGACCGGATGCGCCACGTAGGCGGTGGCTAACAGGTTCTTCGGTCCCGCCCAGTTGATGCCGACACCTACGCCACTCAAGGTCGCACTATTGACGCCCGGCGCGATAGGGTTCTTGTCGACCCTCACCTGCTCATTGTCGAAGAACGCGATGGCCTGCCATTGCCCATGCCAATTCGCCGGGAAGGTATGCCGCAACTCGGCCGTGAACAAATATCCGACATCCCCCGCCACCGCGCTGACTTCATAGGCACGCACGGAGTTGGGACCGCCGGCAATCATCATTTGCGACGGATCCAGATTGCCGCTGGCCCATTGGCCGGCAAGGTCCAAATACAACGCATCCTGTGTTCCCAGATTCTGCAGACGCGTCATGGTCAGGTTCCACTTCGAGAAGCCGCCTTGTGTATCCGTGGTACTGGCGTCGCTCAGCTGCGCCGGCCCGTTGTCGAAGCTGACATGCCCATAGGTCCAGCTTGCGGACCACGTGTTGACGCTTCCCGCGAGCCACGCGTCGCGCACGTCTCCCGACAAGCTCGTGGTTACATTGTCGAGATGTCGGTTTGTCTGCGTGTCGCTGGTATCGATCTCGTCGTTGAGCTGAAGGTGATCGTATTGGATCTGCCCATAAAGATTCAGATTTTGGCTTCGGATCAGCGGCTGCTTCACCCAGACGCTCGAAACGTGCGCATCGCCGTAGGCCGCCAGCGGCGCAATCGCCCCGCCTAGCCGATAGTCAAGTGCCGAATACGATGCGCCGACACGCGTGCCCATGCCATCGAGCAGTGCCTCGTACGAAACCCGCCCATAGTTCATGTCGGATCCCGAGCTCAGGCCACTGACGCTCAGGACATCGCCCCAGTGCAGTGGATCGATGAGATTTACCGTCGCACCCAGACGGACCTGGCCGGTGTAGCGGTCGCCGTCATTGTCAGCCGTCACGTTGCCGGTGACGAACGGCGTCGGCGAGGCGCTGACCTGCAGATCCGAGGTGCCCGTTTCCACCCCTGGCTTCAAGGCCGCGTTGACCGTGACGCCGGGAATGTCGGACAGCAGCAGCAGATCGCGATCCATCTGACCCTGACTGACGACCGTGCCGCTCTGCAGTCCGCTGAGCGTGGCTTGCAGCAGGCTGTCACTGACGCGGGTGCGGTTGTCGAGGCTTATCTTGCCGTAGCGGGCCTCGATGATTTCAATGCGCACCACGCCGTTACTTATTGTCTGGGCGGGAAGGATGGCCCGCGCGAGCGGATAGCCATGCGCGCGGTAGTAATCGGTGATTTGAGCGGCCAGTTCACCGAGCTCGGGCAGCGTGAGCGTGCTGCCTTCGGCGTGTGCGACCAGCTGATGGAGCGTCCGGGTATCGATCTTCGTATTGCCGGTGATTGCAATGTGCTCTACCGGAACGGCTTCGCTTGCCGGCAACATGGTGCCGCTCGGCGGCTCGATGTTGATACCGGGTTCGTTGCGAGACGGTACCTCCGGCGTCGGCGGTTGCGCCTGCTGCAGCAGCGAACCTGCATTCGGGACAATCGGGTCGACAGCATAAGCGCCGGTCGAGACGAAGGCGCCTATCAGCGCGAACAGCACTGGCCGTATGGCAGGGCGGCTGTTGACTCGCGATGCAAGGCAGAGCTTGCTTTTGGCCGCTATTCTGCTCGGCATGTCATGCCTGTCGAAGACGTACGTATAAGGCGTGCGTGCGGCGCATCGGCCACGCTGACGCCGCCATTGACTACCTCGAGCGTCCCCGTGTTGCCGATGCTCATCGTCGAGTTAATCATGAGATTTCCGACTCCATTCGCTGACGTATTGGACGGCGGCGTGATGCCTGGGAGGATAGGCGTCGTCAGAATGGTCGGCGACGGCATGATCGATTGCAACGCACCGCCTGTTTGCGGTATGACGTTGGCATCGATCGATGTGATAACGTTCGATGCGGTAACGGTGTCCGTTCTTGGCGAGTCCGGAGAAGGCGTCGGAGAAATCGGCGGAGCGGCCGGCGTGACGGTCAGCATGCCGCTTGCGTAGCTGATGATGTAACCCTGCTGGTCGGAGTACAGCCCTTGCGGCGTAATGGCGTAAGTCCCGACATTGGGTGAGGCACCGCTGTAGCTCACGGTACCGAACAGATTGCCGTTCGGCGATACGGAAAACACGAGATCATCCGGGTTGGAATACGTCTGGCCGTTGTACGTTTGCGTCGCGTTCACCGCCGTGACGGTCAAAGGCGTCATGAACGCGCGCAACAGCGGATAGGTATAGCCCTCGTACATCGCCCAGGTTGAGGCGAAGTCCCATCCGGGATTGGTGGCGCCGTTGGCGGCGGTCGCCGACGTAAAGTTCGATTGCGTCTGCATCTGGGCGGTGGTCAGCCCCACGCCGCCGCTGGATGTGCTCTGCCCGGAGGTCGTTGTGTCCCAGAAGCTGCCGTTGATCGCGCCTCCCTCGCTGAGACCTACCAGACCGCCGACCTCGGCATAGCTTGCGCTTGCGCCAATTGTGCCGACGCTACCGGCAGCGTAGCTGTCATTGATGGTGCCTTCGTTGTATCCCACAAGGCCGCCGACCTGAGCGTAACTGGCGTTGCTAATGACGACATCGCCGGTGGCGTAGCTGTCGCTGATCGTGCCATTAATATTATTGGATCCCGCGAGGCCGCCGGCCACCGTTTCTCCAAAACTGGTTACGCTGCCGGTGGCGTAGCTGGCGCTGATTGCCCCATTATTGGCTCCCACTAACCCGCCGTTTTGGCTGTTCGAGCCGTATCCCATCGGCAGGGAGGTATTGTTATTGATTACATTGCCGGTGGCGTAGCTGTTGCTGATCGACGAGTTGTTCATCCCGGCGAGGCCGCCGACATAGGACTGCACGCCGCCAGTTACGCTGCCCGTAGCATGGCTATTGCTTATCGTCGCCGCAGTACCATAGTCGCTCCCCAAGAGCCCGCCGATGTAACCCGAACTAGTGCCACTTACGTTGCCGGTCGCGTAGCTGTTGCGAACTGCTCCGCCATAGTCGTACCCCAAGAGGCCGCCGATGGAACTCGAACTCGTGCCACTTACGGCGCCGGTCGCGTAGCTGTTGCCGATAGTGCCGTAGTTATTCCCCACCAGCCCACCGATCCTACTTAGACTAGTGCCGCTTACGTTGCTGGTCGCGTAGCTGTTGCTGACAGTGCCGTAGTTTATCCCCACCAACGCACCGATAGAGCTTCCTGAGCCGCCGTACACGCTGCCGCCCAGAAGCCCCAGGTTTCGGATCACGCCACCGGACCCGAGTTCGCCGAATAGCCCGACACCATTGCTGGACGATGCCACGTTGATCGTAAGATCGGTGATGGTGTGGCCGAGACCGTCGAATGTGCCGCTAAAAGCCGTCCCTGCGCCACCGATCGGTGTATAGGAGGGCGCGGTACTTGCATCGATAGTGCTACCGAGCGCGTAATACTCCCCGCCGCCCAGAAACATGTCCTGCAGTGCCTCGAGGCTGTTGATGAGAATATAGGATTGCCCTGCGATCGACAGATTCGGACTGCTTCCAGGCAACGTGATCGATGCCCCATCGTTCAGGTTGTACGTGCTCGCGATCGACAGACTCGGACTGCTTCCGGACAGCGTGATCGATGCCCCGTCGTTCAGGTTGAGCGTGCCTATGCCGCTCGGCGCCTCGCTGCCGTTGGCCGTATTCGGATTGATCACCAGCCCGGCGCTGTTGCCGGTGGCTGTGATGTTCGCGTTTACGTTCACATTGTTCGATGCAGTCAGCGTGAGCGTCCAATTCGAGTCCCACGTGATCGCGTCGTTCACGTTCACGTTGCCCGAACCCGCCGTGCCGCCCTGACTGCTTTGCAGCGTCACGTTCGTGCTTTCCAGGGCGTTCGACAGCGTGCTGCCACTGATATCGCCGCCGCTGGCCGCCACCGTGAAGTCCTGCGGATCGACCAGCCAGGTGCCGGTCAAGCCCATCAGCGCCGCGGTCGTGATTTGCGTGCCGTTGGCCACGTTCACCTGCGCTGCGCTGGTTTCGATGAAACCGCCGTTGCCGCCTTGCGGCGCGCTCGCGTCCAAGGTACCGCCCACCTTCACCGTACCCGCCTGCATCCCGCCCAACAGTTCGATCGTGCCGTTATGGTTGGCCAAGGTGCGTGCTTCGATCACCCCTGTGTTGTTGACCACGCTCGCCAGCAGCGCATCGCGCGTGCCGGCCGTCATGATCACCATCCCGCCGTTGGCCTGGATCAGTCCGCCATTTTCTGCCAGGTTGTCGAGCGTGCTTGCGTCGACTTGCATCTGCACCAGGCTTTCGCCTGCGAAGGTCAGCGTGGCCGCGCTGCCCGCGCCCAGTACGACCGTGCCCTGTTGGGCGACGATAGTCCCCTGATTGCTCACGTGGTTGCCCAGGAGCGCCACGTAGCCTCCCGGAGCCGCGGTGATCGTGCCTTGGTTGATCACGCTGCCGGTGCCATTGCCGCTGAACGTACGTGCATTCTCCGTCAGGCTCGCGTCGCTTAAATCAAGCGTCGAGGCAACCAGTCCGCCAACGTTGACCTGCGAGCCCGGGGCAAACAGAATCCCGTTTGGGTTGATCAGATATACCTGCCCGTTCGCAATGAGTTGCCCGAAGATTTGCGTACCGCTGTTGCCCAGGATACGGTTCACGGCAATCGCTGATGCCGAAGGCTGCACGAACTGTACCGTCTGGTTCGCGGCGATGTTGAAGCTCTGCCAGTTCAGCGACAGGTTCCGGCTCGACTGCTGAATCGTCGTGATTGTGCCCGAGCTGCTGATGCTCCCGGTACCGGCGACCACTTGGCCAGCGACGGGCGCAGCGTGCGCTATCGACGCCGATAACGACAAGGCCGCGGCGGCAAGCTGGCGGCCGGTTCCCTTGCCGCGTCCCCGCGCGCTCTCGGCCGCTACGATCCAACTATTGAACAGGCGGCTCCAGACGAGCCGATAGGCGCGATTCATCAATCATCCCCGTGAGCATGCCGCGCGGATATTGCTGCTTCTTAGTTAGCGTTGGTTGCAGCAATGACCATGCAATAAAATCACAACAACGTCGACAAGGCGCGATTAATACTTTTGGGGCGCTGTCGCCGCAATCCGTCTGCTTTATTCTTCGAACTTGATACCGCAACGTTCTACGGTATCCAGCGTAATTCTCGGCTTGGACTAGTGACGTAAAAATTGAAGCAAGGCGAATGTCGACAGGAATCGATATGCCAGGGTCATTCATACCAGGAGTCGCGGAATGAGACGATCCGGCGCGCAAGGTATTTGCGAGGGTGGGGCGGAAAGCAACTGTGAATACTACCTGCGAAATAGTACGAAAAAAGTGGTGAGAATATTACCAAATATTACTAATAGTTACGATCCTCGACTAAATGGAAACACGCGACACGCCCGTTCTATATCGCCTTCGTCCAGTCCGCCAAATGCTATGCTCTCGTTCGAGCAAAATCTGAGCGCCTGGCGCGCAATCCCAGCATGATCAAACTGATACGACGCGCATCCGCCGAGGCGCGCGCTTTTATGCACGGCGAGGCCGCTGAAGAGGAGGGCGCCGACGAGGTGGCCCTGACCGAGGCCGACGATAGTGGCGATATGGTCGATAGCGACGCGGTCGCACCGCGCCGCAGTCCGCGCCGGCGGCCCGGCTCCGCCAAGCCGCAAGCCAAGCTGGCCAAGGCACGCGGCCGCAAGCGCGGACAGGGCGATGTTCAGGAAGATGCGGCCGGCCTAGACCTTGAACTTGACCTTGACCTTGGCCTTGACCTTGGCCTTGACCGTAAGCGCGACCTGCCAACGCCCGGCCGCAAGCCGCGTTTCGCCCCGGTCACCTTCTCGGAAGAGGGCGGCGTGCGCTTCCTGCATTTCGGCACCGAATGGGTGCAGGGCGCGATGCGCTTGCGTCACCCCTGGCGCCTCGAGCTCGAATACGCGCAGCAGATGATGGCCTGGCTGCTGTTTCTCGACGCGCCGACCCGTGTCGCCCAGCTCGGGCTCGGTGCCGCCGCGCTGACCAAGTTCTGCTACAAGCATATGCCGCACAGCCGGGTCGACGTGGCCGAGCTCAACCCGGCGGTGGTGGTGGCGGCGCGCAGCATGTTCGCGCTGCCGCCGGACGACGGGCGGCTCAGCGTGATCGAATGCGATGCCTGGGACTATGTGAACGATCCGGCGCAACATCACGCGCTAGGCGTGCTGCAGGTCGATCTGTACGATGCCACCGCACGCGGGCCGGTGCTGGACAGCGTCGCTTTCTACCGCGCCTGTCGGCTTTGCCTGACGGCACCAGGGATGATGACGGTCAATCTATTCGGCGACCATCCCAGCTTCGAGAAGAATTTCAAGCATTTGAGCAGTGCCTTCGACGGCCGCGTGATTGCCTTGCCCGAGGTGCACGAAGGCAACCGCATCGTGTTGGCCTTTAACGGGCCGGCGCTCGCCTTCGATGTCGACCAGCTGACACGGCGTGCGCAGCAGATCGAAAAAGCATATGGGCTGCCTGCGCGCGATTGGCTGGCCGAGGTGGGGGGGCAAATCGGTTTTGCCATTTGATCAATATCTGAACCCAACCCAAGGGGTGCCCGTGCGGCATTGACGCTGCGTAAACAAGGGTTGCCCCGGCTTGACCTGCCGTCTCCTGGTCCGATAATCTGCTTGCGGCAAAGCTGTCTGGACCGAACGGGCACTAGAAATCCTAGAATTGATACATCTATCTCCCACGGTCCGGCAATGACAATTCGGCGTGAGGAGACTTATATGGCGCAGGACGCTTCATCCTCGAACCGCAACCGGCATTGGCTCTGGTTGCTGGTTCTTCCGTTTATCGCAACGCTGTGGGTGCCCTGGTACAACCGGGTCGAGCCGCAGTTGGGCGGCTTCCCCTTCTTCTACTGGTATCAGCTTTTGTGGGTGCTGATCAGTGCGGTGATTACCGCCTTGGTCTATTTCAAAACCAAGAACAAGCCGCGCTCGGGAGGGCAGTCATGAATCTCGTCGCTACTGTTATCTTCGTCATCCTCTTCGTCGGCGTTGCGATCCTCGGCTTCTTTGCGGCCCGTTGGCGCCGCGGCGACCTCGGCCTGCTCGACGAATGGGGCCTGGGCGGCCGTCGCTTCGGTACACTGGTTACCTGGTTTCTGCTGGGCGGCGACCTCTACACCGCCTATACCTTCGTCGCGATTCCCGCCTTGATGTTCGGCGCCGGCGCGGTCGGCTTCTTCGCACTGCCGTACACCATCCTGATCTATCCGTTCGCCTTCGTGGTGTTCCCCAAGTTGTGGGGCATCGCCAAGCGCAACGGTTATGTGACGTCGGCCGATTTCGTCGGTGCCCGCTATGGCAGCCGCATGCTGGCGCTGGCGGTGGCCGTGACCGGCATCGTCGCGACCATGCCCTACATCGCGCTGCAACTGGTCGGCATCGAAGTCGTGATCGGCGGCCTCGGCATCCAGACCACCGGCTGGCTCGGCGACCTGCCGCTCATCATCGCCTTCGCGATCCTGGCGGCTTACACCTACACCAGTGGTCTGCGCGCGCCGGCGATGATCGCCATCGTCAAGGACGTGCTGATCTACATCACGATCGCGGCGGCCATCATTGTGATCCCGCCGCAACTCGGCGGCTTTGGGCATATTTTCGCCTCGGTGCCGAGCGCCAAGCTCCTGCTGAAGGCGCCGGATGCGGCCAGCCTGAATGGCTACAGTGCCTATGCAACGCTGGCGCTCGGGTCGGCGCTTGCGCTGTTCCTGTATCCGCACTCGGTGACGGCGGTTCTGAGCGCCTCGTCGGGCAACTCGATCCGCCGCAATATGGCGATGTTGCCGGCCTACTCGCTGGTGTTGGGCCTGCTTGCGCTGCTGGGCTTCATGGCCCTGGTGGCAGGTGTGGCGACGATGCCGGAGTTCGCCGCGCACTTCAAGCAATATGGCGCGAACTTCGCGGTGCCGGCACTGTTCCTGCATTTCTTCCCGTCATGGTTCGTCGGTATCGCATTCGCGGCGATCGCAATCGGTGCGCTGGTACCGGCCGCCATCATGTCGATCGCTGCCGCCAACCTGTACACGCGCAACATCCACAAGGAATTCTTCAATAAGCGCGTGGATGGCCGGGCGGAAACGCAGATTGCAAAAACCGTGTCGCTGGTGGTCAAGGTCGGCGCGCTGGCCTTTATCCTGTTCCTGCCGTTGACCTATGCGGTGCAGCTGCAACTGCTCGGCGGCATCTGGATCATCCAGACGCTGCCGGCCATCGTGCTCGGGCTGTACACGCGTTTTCTCGACCACCGGGGCCTGCTGCTCGGCTGGGCCGTGGGTATCGCTTCGGGCACCTGGATGGCGATCACGCTGCAGTTGAAGGGATCGATCTACGCGGTGCACATCGGCGGTCTCGCGGTGCCGGGGTATGCCGCCATCTGGTCGCTGCTGCTGAACCTGGCCGTGGCCATCGTGGTCAGTGTCGCGGTGCGCGCGATCGGCATGAGCCATGCCGAGGACCGCACGCGGCCCGAGGATTACCTCGACTTGGCTTGATGGCGGTTTGATCGATGTCTGATGGATGTGAAAAATCCACCGTATGAACTGCACCCCAAAAGTTGGGCACCGATCCAACCTTTGGGGTGTTTTTCATGGTCCGGCGAAAATGTGATGCGTTGAGGAGTGATGCGTTGGGCGGCGCGCCCGGCGCAATTCAGCGCAAACTGTCGATCAATTTTTCCAGCTTGATCGCGTCGGCCGAGAACTGGCGGATGCCTTCGGCCAGCTTTTCGGTCGCCATCGCGTCGTCGTTCAACAAATAACGGAATGACTTTTCGTCGACGGCGATGCGCTCGATCGGCGTACCGGCCACATCGGGGCTCAGTTTTCGGGTCACCGCCTGCGTGCTGTCCTGCAACTGCTGCAGCAGGTCGGGGCTGATGGTCAGCAGGTCGCAGCCGGCCAGTTCGAGTATCTGCCCGACGGTGCGAAAGCTCGCGCCCATGACCTCGGTCGCATAGCCGAACTTCTTGTAGTACGCGTAGATGCTGCGTACCGAGCGCACGCCCGGGTCGTTGGCGCCGCCGTCTCGCGCTTCGTCCCAATTGCTGCCTGCGCTTTTCTTGTACCAATCGTAGATGCGGCCGACGAACGGCGAGATCAGTTGTGCGCCGGCTTCGGCGCACGCGGCGGCTTGCGGCAGCGAGAACAGCAAGGTCATGTTGCAGTGGATGCCCTGGCGTTGCAGGACTTCGGCCGCGCGTATGCCTTCCCAGCTGGATGCGATCTTGATCAGCACGCGCTCGCGCGGGATGCCGGCGGCGGCATACAGGCGTATCAGTTCCTCACCCTTGGCAATGGAGGCCGCGGTGTCGAACGACAGGCGGGCATCGACCTCGGTCGATACGCGTCCCGGAATGATGGACAGGATTTCGGTGCCGAACGCGATCAGCAGATGGTCGATGACCTCGGCAGCGGTCTTGTCGCGGTGCGCATGCACGACTTTTTCGAGCAGCGGACGATACGCATCGAGCTGAACCGCCTTGAGGATCAGTGACGGATTGGTGGTCGCGTCATTTGGCTGATAGCGTTGCATCAATTGGAAATCGCCGGTATCGGCGACCACCGTCGTGTATTGTCGTAGCTGTTCGAGTGCAGTCATGGTTTATATGATGAGCGAGATAGCGAACACCGGTGCAACGGCCGGGCAACCGCTGCAGTTCGGGTGGGCTGCGTTTGTAACCGGTTGCCGCCCGTTGTGACCAAACGGTGGTAGCCAAATCCACCACAAGTCTATTGTAGCGCTATCGTCGGACCCACTTCGAGTTCAATCTGAGAGTTCAAGCGCGGCGCCAATTCAGGATCAAGTGCGTAAGCAGACCAGCGATCAGTCCCCAGAATGCCGAGCCGATGGTCAGCAGCGTCAGACCGGATGCCGTCACCATGAAGGTGATCAGCGCGGGCTCCCGTTGGCGCGCATCGCTCATCGCCTGGGTCAGGCCGCTCATGATGGAGCCTAGCAGCGCGAGTGCCGCGACGGAGACCACCAGGGCCTTGGGAAAAGCGCCGAACAAGGCTGCGATGGTGGCCCCGAAAATCCCCGCGATCAGATAGAAAATGCCGCACCAGACCGCGGCCGTGTAGCGCTTGGCATGATTTTCGTGCGCGTGCGGGCCGGTGCAGATCGCGGCGGTGATGGCGGCCAGGTTGAGGCCGTGCGAGCCGAACGGAGCCAGCAGCAAGGAGGTGATGCCGGTAGTGGAAATCAGCGGCGCCGAAGGCATCTGGTAGTTGTCGCCGCGCAGTACGGCGAGTCCGGGCATGTTCTGCGACGCCATCGCGACGATGAAAAGCGGCAGGGCGATGCCTATCGTCGCCGACACCGAGAACGCAGGCGTCGTGAACACGGGGTGCGCCAACGCGACGTGGAAATGGCTGAAATCGAGCAGCCCCAGCGCTTGCGAACACAGCGTGCCGACGATCAGGGTCGTGACGATCGCATAGCGCGGCGCCAGGCGTTTCATCAGCAGATAGGTGGCGAACATCACCAGGACCAGCGCACTTTGGTGTTCGGCCGCCTGAAAAATCTGGATGCCTATCCTGAACAGAATGCCGGCCAGGAGCGCTGACGCGATGCCGGCGGGAATGCGCCGCATCAGTGTGTCGAACCAGCCGGTCAGGCCGACCGCGGTGATCAGCAGCGCACAGACGATGAATGCACCGATCGCCTCGGCATACGGCACGGTCGGCAGGCTGGTGATCAGCAGCGCGGCGCCGGGGGTCGACCAGGCGATCACGATGGGTGCCCGATAGCGCAGCGACAGGCCTATGGTGGTCAAGGCCATGCCGATCGACAATGCCCAGATCCACGACGAGATTTGCGCAGCACTCAGGTGAGCGGCCTGGCCGGCCTGGAATATCAGGATGATGGAACTGGTATAGCCCGTCATCATCGCGACGAAGCCGGCCACCACGGCGGCCAGCGAGGTGTCGCGCAGCAGTCCCTGGGGGGCGGAAGAGAAAGCGGCGTCTGATGCCGCCGAGGCGTCGGCAGGATGGGTCATGGCGGATCGGTTGGAACGGACGGGTGGGCGCGCGCGGCGGCCGCAAAACGCACAGTGTAAAGCACCGGCCCGCGCAACGGCACCGGGGAGCTCAATGGCTGAGTTCGCGGATCGCGCTTTCCAGCCCGGCCAGTGTCAGCGGGTACATCCGGTTGGGCAGCATCTTGCGGATCAGATCGATCGATTGCCGGTAGGGCCATACCGCTTCGGGTTCGGGATTCAGCCACGCATGATGCGGAAACTGGTGCGCGAAGCGCTGCAGCCAGACCGCGCCGGGTTCGGCATTGTTGTATTCGACCGAGCCCCCCGGCTGTAGGATTTCATAAGGGCTCATGGTTGCGTCGCCGACGAAGATCAGCTTGTAGTCTGGCGTGTACTTGTGCAGTACGTCCCAGGTCGAGAAGCGCTCGGCGTGGCGGCGCCGATTCTGCTTCCACAAATAGTCGTAGACGCAGTTGTGGAAATAGAAGAATTCGAGGTGCTTGAATTCGCTGCGCGCGGCTGAAAACAATTCTTCGGTGCGCTTGATATGGTCGTCCATCGAGCCGCCGACATCGAGCAGCATCAGCACCTTGACGCGATTGTGCCGCTCCGGCACCAGCTTGATGTCCAGCCAGCCGGCGTTGGCTGCGGTGCTGCGGATGGTGTCGTCCAGATCCAGTTCCTCGGCCGCGCCGTCGCGGGCAAAGCGGCGCAGACGCCGCAGCGCGACCTTGATATTGCGGGTGCCGATTTCGACTTCGTCGTCGTAATCGCGATAGCTGCGCTGGTCCCACACCTTGACGGCGGTGCGATTGCCGGCCGATTCGCCGCCGATACGCACGCCCTCCGGATGATAGCCGCCGTTGCCGAAGGCCGAGGTGCCGCCGGTGCCGATCCATTTGTTGCCGCCTTCATGGCGGCCTTTCTGTTCTTCCAGCAGCGCCTTGAGGCGTTCAATCAGTTGATCGAGGCCGCCGAGTTTTTCGATCAGGGCCTTCTCCTCGGGGCTCAGATTGCGCTGCAGATTCTTGCGCAGCCACTCGAGCGGTACCTCAGGATTCAATTCAGCCACGCTGGCGGCGCCGTTGAAATACGCGCCAAAGGCCTGGTCGAATTTGTCGTAGTGCCGCTCGTCCTTCACCAGCGTCAGGCGCGCAAGGTGGTAGAAGGCTTCGATCGACGGATCGATCAGCCCAGCCTGTAGGCCTTCGAGCAAGTTGAGGAATTCCTTGATCGAAACCGGTACGCGGGCGTCGCGCAGCGCGAAGAAGAAGGGGATCAGCATGGCGGGCCGCGGGTGTTCGTCCTCGTGTTAGTCCTGGCTGTCGCTGCGCGCGGCAAGCTTGAATTGGAGATTGTTGCGCACCGCGGGCCATTCGGCCGCGACGATCGAGAACACCACGGTGTCGCGATAGCTGCCATCCGGCATGATCTGGTGGTGGCGCAAGATGCCGTCCTGCTTCGCGCCCAGGCGCACGATGGCGGCACGCGAGGCTTGATTCATGAAGTGGGTGCGGAATTCGACGGCGATCGCACCCAAGGTCTCGAACGCGTGCGTCAGCAGCAGCAGCTTGGTTTCGGTATTGACCGCGCTGCGTTGCACGCTTTTCGCATAAAAGGTCGAGCCAATCTCGCAGCGGCGGTTCCTGGCATCGATATTCATGTAGCGGGTACAGCCCACGACCGGACCGGCCTGGCCGTCGCGTTCCAGGCGCCGCACCACAAAGGGCATCGCGCCGCCTTGCGCGGCCTGGTCGAGGGCGGTCGCGATATAGGTCTCGGTGTCTTCGGCACGCGGCACCGTGGTGTACCACAGGCGCCACATTTCGCCGTCCGCGGCGACGGCGCGCAGTGCGTCGGCGTGGTCGGCGCGCAGCGGTTCCAGGGCAACTTCTCGGCCTTGCAGGGTGACGGGGGCGATCCAGTGGCTCATCGATATCGGCTTTGGCGAGGGGTGTATACGACAGGCGCTCAGCGGCTGTTGCGGTTCATGAAGATCAGGCGCTCGAACAGATGCACATCCTGCTCGTTTTTCAGCAGGGCGCCGTGCAGCGGCGGAATCAGTTGCTTATGGTCGCTGCTGCGCAGGGCCTCGGGCGCAATGTCCTCGGCCAGCAGCAGTTTGAGCCAGTCCAACAATTCCGAGGTCGATGGCTTTTTCTTCAGACCCGGCGCCTGGCGCAGTTCGAAGAAGCTTTCCAGCGCGGCCTGCAGCAGGGCCGGTTTGATGCCGGGAAAATGGACGTCGACGATCTTGCGCATCGTGACGGCATCGGGAAATTGGATGTAGTGGAAGAAGCAGCGGCGCAGGAAGGCGTCCGGCAGCTCCTTTTCGTTGTTCGAGGTGATGATCACGAGTGGCCGATGGCGCGCCTGGATCAACTGGCGCGTTTCGTACACATAGAATTCCATGCGGTCGAGTTCGCGCAGCAAGTCGTTCGGAAACTCGATGTCGGCCTTGTCGATTTCGTCTATCAGCAGCACGCTCGGTACGTCGGACTCGAACGCCTGCCATAGCACGCCCTTGACGATGTAGTTGGCGATATCGCCGACCCGCGCGTCGCCCAGTTGCGAATCGCGCAGGCGCGAGACCGCATCGTATTCGTATAGTCCCTGCTGGGCCTTGGTGGTCGACTTGATATGCCATTGCAGCAGGGGCATGCCAAGTGCGGCCGCGACTTCCTCGGCCAGCATGGTCTTGCCGGTGCCGGGTTCACCCTTGATCAGGAGCGGGCGGCGCAGCGTGATCGCGGCGTTGACGGCCAGCCTGAGGTCGTCGGTGGTGACGTAGTGCTCGGAGCCTTCGAATCGCATGGCGGGACGGGTGCGGTGAAAAGTCCAGTATAAGGTAGAAGCGGGGGCGGCCGCCAAGCGGTGCCACCGTAGCCTGCGCGATGCCGCCGTGGCAGACTGCCGTACCCCCCGATGGACGGCACGGAAAGGTACGCAGTACAATGACCCGATTTTTCGGAAAACGCGCGAGTAAGGCCGTTAAGGCAAGCGTGCCGCTGGCCAGGCGATGCAGCGGCCGCGGCAGGCCGTGCTGGCGCGAGTATGGGCGTGGTTGTGGGCGCAGGTGTGGACGTGGGTGTGGGTGGTTTCCAGCGCGGTTTCCAGCAGATTTCAGTCACGGCCGGATAAACGGTGTCGTGCGATTGATGCGACCGATATTCCCTTTGTTTAGGTTAGAAGCTATGAACAAATTCGTCCTGATGGCTACGCTGTCGGCGCTCACCCTGGTTGCTGCCGGTGCGCAAGCCGAGGTGGTCGGCAATCCGATCGCGGCGCGCGGCAAGGTGTCGATGTGTATTGGCTGCCACGGTATCTCCGACTATCGCACCGCTTATCCCGAGGTCTACCGCGTGCCCAAGCTGGGCGGCCAGAACGCGCAGTACATTGCCGACGCACTGCACGAATACCAGAAAACGGACCGCAAGTTCCAGACCATGCACGCGATCGCGGTATCGCTGTCGGAGCAGGATATTGCCGACATCGCCGCCTATTACGCGGCGCAGACCCCGACCAGCCCGAGCAACCCCGACCGATAAATGACGGCCCCGGCGCGGCGCGCCCGGAACGGCGTGGCCGCGGGACTCCCGGCGCCATAGTGCAGGAGCATCAATGAAAAAAGAATCGATGAGCATGCATATTCGTTCGCTGATGGCGGTCGCCACGGCATGCGGGGCAATGGCGCTCGGTGCGGGCGCGCAGGCGGCCGATCTCGAGAACGGTCGCGCGATCGTGGAAAGCCACAACTGCGCGGCTTGCCACGGCGCCACGCTGAACAATCCGGTGAATCCGGCTTACCCGAAGATCGCGGGCCAGTACGAGGACTATATCGACGCCGCGCTGCGTTCGTACAAGGTCGGCGACGGCAATCCGCTGTTCGGCCGCAAGAATGCGATCATGGCGGCCCAGGTGCAGGAACTGTCCGACGAGGATATGAAGGACGTCGCGGCCTATATCAGTTCGCTGCCCGGCGATCTGGTCGTCAAGAAGTAAGCGGCACGCAAGCGCCCTCCTGTTCCAGAACCAGAAAAACCCGGCCCAAGCCGGGTTTTTCGTTACTGCGGCACCTTGCACTGGCGTACGCGACGCGGATGTTCGCCGGCCGGATCAGCCGCGGGTGGCGCGCCGCTCGATCGCGGCCAGATAGGCATCGGAATCGGGCGGCGTGCCGTTGCGCTGCGATTCCCACAGGATCTGACCCAGGCAGTCCATGATCGCGTGCTGGGCCTCGTGCGGCGAGCCCAGGCGACCCAGCAGGCGCTGGTGAGCGGCGCGGATGCCCGGCGGCTGGTCGATCGACAGCTGTTCGCTGATGGCCAGGTGCATGGACAGATGCAGGAAGGGGTTGGTTTCGCCGCGCTCGGGGCTGTAGTCGTTGCCTTGCGCGCGCTCGGGATCGTTCAGCGCCGCGTGATGTTCCGGATGTTCGAGTATCCATTGCGCGGCAATGCTTTCCATCGGCGTCATGATCTCGCCCGCGCGCTGCTTGCGCCAGGTTTCGCAGAAAAACTGTCGGACTTCTTCGCGGCTGGGTTCGAACATCGTGCAGCTACCGGGTAATGGGGATGAGGTCCGCTATTTTAATCCGAGTCGCGCCCGGCTGCCGGGCGCGACCCGCTGCCGCGATGCGATGGGTGCCCGTGGTCAAGCGGATTCGGGGTGGGGCGTCTTGGGCCGGAATTCGCACAAGGGCTCGATCGCGCAGTGCCAGCATTCCGGCTTGCGCGCCTTGCACACGTAGCGTCCATGCAGGATCAGCCAGTGGTGCGCATCGCGCCGAAATTCGGGCGGCGTCCATTTTTCCAGGCCGGCCTCGACTTCCAGCACATCCTTGCCCGGCGCCAGACGGGTACGGTTGGCGACGCGGAAGATATGTGTGTCGACCGCGATGGTCGGATGGCCGAAGGCGGTGTTCAGAACCACGCTGGCGGTCTTGCGGCCCACGCCGGGCAGCGCTTCGAGCGCCGCGCGATCGTCCGGCACCGAGCCGCCGTGATGCTCGCTCAGCAGGCGGCAGGTGGCGATCACATTCTTGGCCTTGGTCCGATACAGGCCTATCGTCTTGATGTGATCGGCCACGCCTTCCTCGCCGAGCGCGAGCATCGCCTCGGGCGTCTTGGCGATGGCGAACAGCGGGCGCGTCGCCTTGTTGACGGAGACGTCGGTGGCCTGCGCCGACAACAGCACGGCAATCAGCAGCTCGAACGGCGTAGCATATTCGAGTTCAGTGGTCGGATGCGGATTCAGGCTTTGCAGTGTCTCGTAGATCGCGCGGCGTTTCGCGGCGTTCATGCGGGCGTGTCCTCATCGGGCTGGGCGGGCATCGGCGCAGCGGTGTCCGCGTCCGTGGCGGCCGTCAAGCCCAAGACCTGACGCCGGCGCTCGGCCTCGTCGATTTGCGCCTGCACCGCGGGACTGACGTTTTCGACGTTTCTCGGCCCTTGCCCGGTGGCCGC
>FTBI01000013.1_pt1 | contig 44140 bp, 41 predicted proteins | sample 1639171 | NCBI WGS metagenome assembly FTBI01 (sample SAMEA3914812, study PRJEB12502) | metagenome | biome: forest; material: soil | place: Canada | collected 2011-07-07 | depth 0.1 m | reverse complement strand
GTGGCCGGTTCACAGGCAGCAGGCGACGCGGATGCCGTAGCGACCGACGGTGCATGGGAGATCATGACGGGCGCCTGTTTGCCGCAAGGCCTGGATGCCGTTGTGCCGGTGGAACAGGTCGATGTGCTGGAGCGCAACGACGCAGGCCACCCGCTTCGCATTCGACTGGCCGCCGACGTCCCAAGTGGTCAGCACGTAAGGCGGCGCGGCGAGGATGTGTGGATCGGAATGCCGCTGATGTCACCGGGCGAGCCAATTCATGCCCAACACGTGGCCTTGCTCGCATCCATGGGCGTCGATCGGGTTGCCGTGATGCGTCGGCCGCGTGTTGCCATCCTCACTACTGGGCGCGAACTGGTGGATGATCCCGCACAGATTTTGCGGCCAGGCCAAATCCGCAATAGCAATGGCCCATTTCTCGCCTTGCGAACACGCAACGCGGGCGCCGAGGTCGTTTACCAGGCAACGGTTGGTGACGACGCCTCTTCCTTTCTCGATGCGCTGGCCGAGGCGTTGGCGGTCGGCGTCGACGTCATTGTGAGTACGGGCGCTGTCTCGATGGGGCGTCACGATTTCGTGCCGGATGCGCTTCACGGCATCGGTGCGAGGGTTCTGTTCCATAAGGTACGCATCCGTCCCGGCAAGCCACTGTTATTCGCCCGGCTCAGTGCCGGTCCATTGTTTTTTGGGCTGCCGGGCAATCCGGTCTCCAGTGCCGTCGGGCTGCGCTTTTTTGTCGAGCCCGCATGGCGAGCCATGCTTGGCATGCCACCCGAGCGTCCGCTGAAATTGCCACTCGCGGCGACGTACAGCAAGCACGTTGAGTTGCGATTCCATCTGAAAGGACGTGTTGCGTTAGCGGATGGTGGGCATCTGCGGGCACAGGTTCTGCCAGGGCAAGAGTCGTTTCGCATCCAGCCATTGTTGACGACCAACGCCTGGATCGTGGTTCCCGAGTACGCCACGGAACTGGCTGCCGGGGCACCGGTCGACGTCTACGGCCTGGGTCATATGCAAGCACTGCCAGGGTAAGGAGGACCCCATCAATGAAGGTAACGGTACGTCTGTTTGGTGCATTCCGCGACTACGAACCGGGTGCAGCCGTGATGCTGGATATGGCCGACGGGGCAAGCGTGGCTGATCTGCGCGAAGCACTGGCCAGCTATGGCGTGACACATTGGCCCGGTTTTCGCCCAGGCTTACTCCGCGTATCGGCGTTCGCCAGCGAAACCACCATGCTACGGGAACATGAAAAGCTACCTGATGATGGTCGCGTTGTGGTGTTGCCGCCGGTCAGCGGAGGCTAACCATGCATGCTCGACATCATTGCGCCGTGGTGGATATTGCTGAGGCTGCGCTTGATCCTGCTGCTGCGCTCGCCGGCGTCTCCGACCCCGGCTTCGGCGGATTGGCCCTGTTCGTGGGTCGCGTACGCAACCTCAACCATGGTCGCGTCGTTACCGGCGTGAGCTATGACATGCACGACGTGCTCGCACTCTCTGGCTTCGCCAACATTCTGGAACAGGTGGCAGGCACGGTTGGCCCTCAGCTTCGGCTGTACGTGGCCCATGCGAAAGGGCGCCTGGACGTGGGTGGCATCGCAGTGGTGGTTGCCGCCGGTACGCCGCACCGGGATGAAGCCTTTCGCGCGTGTCGCCAGGTGATCGAAGCGGTGAAGCACCAAAGCCCCATCTGGAAACAAGAGCACTACGACGATGGCAGCAGCGTGTGGAGCGAAGGGTGTTCGTTGTGCGCCAACGGCGATCAGCAGGGTTGATCGGCCATGCCGATCCTGACGGCAGGGGTGTCTCAATGAAGCTGCAAATCCATATGCAACAGCTCAGGCTGCGTATCGATGAAGAAGAGCTGGGCCGCTTGCGACGGGGCGAGGCGTTATCCAGCGAAACCCATCTTCCAGGTCAAGCCGGCGTATTCCGATGGTCGTTGCGACTGGACGAGCAGGCATCGATGGTGGTCGATCATGGCGGTTGGCGATTTGTGCTGCCAGAAGCATCGATCGACGACTACGTAAAGCAACTGCCAAGCCGCAAAGGGCTGGATTTTATTTTTGGCACAGAGGCAGGAACGGACATCGCTTTGAGCTTCGAGGTCGACGTGAGGGACAGTGCGCGTCGACGCGGCGTAACGTCGCATCGCCCACAGCGCGAACCCGTCAATTAGCCAGCAAACGGCCGTCTTTCGCCAATCTCGTCAGTAGGTGAAATCCGGGTTCATTGTCGTCTTGACCGGCGTCAAAGCCATCGAGAGATGGCCGCTTACGCTCCCTTCATTCCGCCTAGGAATGGCGCGGTTCACCTGTCGAATGTCCTCGGTGACCCGCGACCGGCAACCATCAAAGGAGCGAGCAGTGAACAGGCAAGGATCGCAATTCTCATTACGCGGGGGCGCCGTTATCAAGGATTGGCGCCCTGAGGACGAATCATTCTGGTCTGCACAGGGCAGCGCAGTCGCCCGCCGCAACCTGGTCATTTCCATTCCGGCGCTGCTGCTGGCATTCGTCGTCTGGCAGATGTTTTCTGCGGTGTCCGTCAACCTGCCTCAGGTGGGCTTTCACTTCACCACGGATCAGTTGTTCTGGTTGACGGCGTTGCCTGGGCTTACCGGCGCGACCTTGCGCATCTTCTATTCCTTCGCGGTGCCCGTGTTCGGTGGACGCCGCTGGACGGCGCTATCCACCGCTTCGTTGCTCGTCCCCGCCATCTGGCTCGGCGTTGCGGTGCAGAACCCGGGCACGCCCTATTGGCACTTTATGGCCATCGCAGCGCTGTGTGGCTTGGGGGCGGCCAACTTCGCCTCGTCGATGTCGAACATCTCGTTCTTCTATCCCAAGTCGAAGCAGGGTTCCGCGCTCGGCATGAATGCCGGGCTGGGCAATCTCGGCGTGTCGACGACGCAATTCGTGATACCCATGGTGATTGGCGCGGCGATATTTGGCTCCATCGCTGGTGGCCCGCAGCATGCGGCGGACGGCCGTGCGCTGTTCCTGCAAAACGCTGGCTATATCTGGGTTCCGTTCATCGCGATCTGCGCCATCGCCGCCTGGTTTGGCATGAATGACCTGACCACGGCGAAGTCGTCGTTCGCGACCCAGGCGGCCATCTTCCGCCGCAAACACAACTGGCTGATGTGCTGGCTGTACCTGGGAACCTTCGGCTCCTTCATCGGCCTGTCTGCCGGTTTCCCGATGCTGATCAAGACGCAATTCCCCGGCGTCAGTGCCATGTCGTATGCATTCCTCGGGCCCTTGGTGGGCGCGTTGGCGCGTCCCGTGGGTGGTTGGATGGCCGACCGGCTTGGCGGCGCGCTGCTGACGTTCTGGGTGTTTGTGCTGATGATCGCCGGTGTGTTCGGCGTGCTGCATTTTCTCCCGCATGCGGGTGTCGGCGGGGATTTCCGCGGCTTCCTCACCTGCTTCCTGGTGTTGTTCGTGATGACCGGCATTGGTAACGCATCAACGTTCCGCATGATCCCGGTGATTTTCCGCACCTTGCACGATCGCCTTGCCGAACGCTCCGGTGGGCGCATCAGCAAGGAGGCGGCGATACGCCAGGCTGGCGTCGAATCCGCAGCCACCATCGGATTCAGTTCGGCGATTGGCGCCTACGGCGGCTTCTTCATCCCCAAGAGCTATGGCAGTTCTATCGCGCTGACGGGCGGCCCTGAAATGGCCCTGTATGCCTTCATCGCGTTCTACGTGAGCTGCGTGCTGGTTACTTGGTGGTGGTACTTCCGGCGCGACGCCGAGATCCGTTGCTGAGATTCGCGGCGATATGGATAACCGACAAGATCACCCGCGTTCTCGCGCAGAGAAACTTTCATGAGCTATTTACTCGACCGCTTGCAGTTCTTCAAACGTAGCAGCGATACCGTCGCTAACGGCCATGGCGTGACCAGGGACGAAAGCCGCGATTGGGAAAACGGCTATCGCGCTCGCTGGCAGTACGACAAGATCGTGCGTTCCACCCATGGTGTGAATTGCACCGGCTCGTGCAGCTGGAAAATCTACGTCAAGAATGGCCTGGTGACCTGGGAAACGCAGCAGACCGACTACCCGCGCACGCGGCCGGACCTGCCCAATCACGAACCACGCGGTTGTCCGCGTGGCGCGAGCTACTCCTGGTATCTGTACAGCGCCAATCGGCTGAAGTATCCGTTGGTGCGCGGCACGCTGTTGCGCCTGTGGCGCGAGGCGAGAAAGACGATGGCGCCGGTCGATGCCTGGGCCAGCATCGTGCGTGATCCGGAAAAGGCCAGGAGCTACAAATCCCGGCGAGGCATGGGCGGGTTCGTTCGGCTTGGTTGGGACGAAGCGAACGAGATGATCGCTGCCTCCAATCTATATACCGTCAAACATCATGGACCCGATCGTGTGATCGGCTTCTCCCCGATCCCCGCCATGTCGATGGTGTCCTATGCCGCCGGTTCGCGTTATCTGTCGTTGCTTGGCGGCGCCTGTCTGTCCTTCTACGACTGGTATTGCGACCTGCCGCCGGCATCGCCGCAAGTATGGGGTGAGCAGACCGACGTGCCCGAATCGGCAGACTGGTACAACAGCCGATACATCATCGCCTGGGGTTCCAACGTTCCCCAGACCCGCACGCCGGATGCGCACTTCTTCACCGAGGCGCGCTACAACGGCACCAAGACGGTAGCCATCACGCCGGACTACTCCGAAGTAGCCAAGCTCACCGATCATTGGCTGCATCCCAAGCAGGGTACCGATGCCGCACTGGCGTTCGCCTTCGGGCACGTGATTCTCAGGGAATTCCATGTCGACCAGCCGTCGGCGTATTTCACCGACTATTGCCGCCAATATTCCGATATGCCATTGCTTGTGCGTCTGGAGCGGCGTGCCGATGGACGATTGGTGCCGGAACGCTACCTGCGGGCCAGCGATCTCGGCGGCCTGGGTGAGAGCAATCATCCTGAATGGAAAACGCTGGCTTATGACGAGCACGCGGGCGCTATCACGGTGCCTAACGGTTCGGTCGGCTTTCGCTGGGGCGAGAAGGGCAAGTGGAACATCGAGGAGAAGAACAGCGCGGGTGAGGCCATTCGCCTGCAGCTAAGTTTCAAGGATGCCCACGACGGCATTGAGGCGGTGTCGTTCCCGTACTTCGGTGGCGTCGAACATGCGCAATGGACCGCATCGACATTCGACGATGTGCTCGAACGTCACCTGCCGGTCCGCAAGCTCATGCTTGCCGATGGTCAGGAATGGGCGGTCGCTACCGTCTATGACCTTCAGCTTGCGCAGTACGGCGTCGATCGCGGGTTTGGCGGCACCAACGTGGCCAACAGCTACGACGACGATGTACCGGGTACCCCAGCCTGGCAGGAACGCATCACCGGGGTACCGCGCGGGGACGTAATCGAGATTGCGCGCGAATTCGCCCGCACTGCCGACAAGACGCGTGGCCGCAGCATGATCATCGTGGGCGCCGCGATGAATCACTGGTATCACAACGATATGAACTACCGCGGCCTGATCAACATGTTGATCATGTGCGGCTGTATCGGCCAAACCGGCGGCGGCTGGGCCCACTATGTGGGGCAGGAAAAGCTCCGTCCGCAAACCGGGTGGCTGCCGTTGGCATTCGGGCTGGACTGGAGTCGCCCGCCGCGGCAGATGAATGGCACGTCGTTCTTCTACTTCAACTCCGACCAGTGGCGTTACGAGAAACTGGAGGTGAAGGAGATCCTTTCGCCGTTGGCCGATCCGTCCAAGTACACCGGCGCGCTGGTGGATATGAATCTTCGCGCCGTGCGCATGGGCTGGTTGCCGAGCGCACCGCAGCTGGACCGCAATCCGTTCGATGTCGTGCGTGAGGCGGACCAGGCCGGTATCGCGCCCGCCGAATACGCCGTCCAACAGATGAAGGCAGGCAAGCTGGATTTTGCGTATGCCGACCCGGATGCACCGCAGAACTTCCCGCGAAATCTTTTCATATGGCGCTCTAACCTGCTCGGTTCCTCGGGCAAGGGTCACGAGTACATGCTGCGACACCTGCTGGGTACGCGGCACGGCCTGCAGGGCAAGGACCTCGGTGAGCGTGGTGCGATCAAGCCGGAGGAAGTGAAGTGGCGTGATGCTGCGCCGGAAGGCAAGCTCGACTTGCTTGTCACGCTCGACTTCCGCATGTGCACCACGGCGCTCTACTCGGACATTGTGCTGCCTACGGCCACCTGGTACGAGAAGGACGACATCAACACCTCCGACATGCACCCCTTCATCCATCCACTGTCCAAAGCGGTGGATCCAGCATGGGAGTCGCGCAGCGACTGGGAGATATTCAAGGGTATCGCCCGCACTGTCAGCGCCATGGCGCCTGGCGTGCTTGGTACGGAGAGGGACCTTGTGCTCGTGCCGACCCTGCATGACACGCCAGGCGAACTGGCCATGCCGTTTGGCGTCAGCGATTGGAAGAAGGGCGAGTGTGAGCCGGTCCCGGGCAAGACCATGCCATCGATGGTAGTGGTCGAGCGCGACTATCCCAATCTGTACAAGAAGTTCACCTCGCTGGGTCCGTTGCTCGACAAACTCGGCAACGGAGGCAAGGGCATGAACTGGGATACCAGGGACGAGGTGGCCTTCCTTGGTCAGCTCAATCGCCTGGTAAGCGAGGAAGGCATCAGCCAAGGGCGGCCTTCAATCAATACCGCTATTGATGCTTGCGAAGTGGTGCTACATCTGGCGCCGGAAACCAACGGACATGTAGCAGTCAAGGCATGGGAGTCGCTCGGCGAGTTCACCGGACGCGACCACACGCATCTTGCGGTCGGCAAAGAGCACGAGGCGATTCGCTTCCGCGATATCCAGGCGCAGCCGCGCAAGATCATCTCCTCGCCCATCTGGTCCGGCCTCGAGGACGAGCACGTCAGCTACAACGCGTGCTACACCAATGTGCACGAGCTCATTCCGTGGCGAACCATCACGGGTCGTCAACAGTTCTATCAGGATCACGAATGGATGCGTGCGTTCGGCGAGGGCTTCATGGGCTATCGCCCACCGGTCGATACCAAGACCATTGCGCCCTTGCTGGGAAAAAAGACCAACGGCAACAAAGAGATCGTGCTCAACTGGATCACGCCGCACCAAAAGTGGGGCATACACAGCACGTATAGCGACAACCTGATCATGCAGACGTTGTCGCGCGGTGGGCCCATCGTATGGCTCAGCGAAGACGATGCCCGCATCGCAGGTATCGAGGACAACGACTGGATCGAACTGTTCAACGTCAACGGTGCGATTGCTGCGCGTGCCGTGGTAAGCCAGCGCGTGATGAACGGCATGGCCATGATGTATCACGCGCAGGAACGCATCATCAATGTGCCGGGCTCCGAAGTCAGCGGTACGCGCGGTGGCATCCACAATTCGGTAACGCGTACGGTGGTCAAGCCAACCCACATGATTGGTGGTTATGCCCAGCTTTCCTACGGCTTCAACTACTACGGCACCACGGGTACCAATCGCGACGAATTCGTGATCGTTCGCAAGATGAACAAAGTTGACTGGCTTGATGGCGAACCGGTGCCGTCTTCTCACACGGAGGTGTCGCCATGAAAGTTCGTGCGCAGATCGCCATGGTCCTGAACCTGGATAAATGCATCGGCTGCCACACCTGTTCGATCACCTGCAAGAACGTATGGACGTCGCGCGAAGGCGTTGAGTACGCATGGTTCAACAACGTCGAAACAAAACCCGGCATCGGCTATCCGAAGGAGTGGGAAAACCAGGAGAAGTGGAACGGCGGGTGGGTTCGTACCGCGAGCGGCAGTTTGATGCCCCGGGCCGGTGGACGCTGGCGTTTACTGTCAAAGATCTTTGCCAATCCCGATCTTCCGCAGATCGACGATTACTACGAACCGTTCGATTTTGATTATCAGCACCTGCATCAGGCGCCCGGCAGCAAACACCAGCCCACGGCACGTCCGCGCTCGCTGATCACCGGCGAACGCATGCAGAAAATCCACTGGGGACCCAACTGGGAAGAAATCCTCGGCACGGAGTTCGCCAAGCGCGCCAAGGACCGCAACTTCGATGCCGTCCAGAAGGAGATCTACGGCGCCTTCGAAAAGACCTTCATGATGTATCTGCCTCGCCTGTGCGAGCACTGCCTGAATCCGGCCTGCGTATCGGCGTGCCCCAGCGGTGCCATCTACAAGCGCGAGGAAGACGGCATCGTCCTGATCGACCAGGACAAATGTCGCGGTTGGCGCATGTGTGTTTCGGCCTGCCCGTACAAGAAGATCTACTACAACTGGAAGAGCGGCAAATCCGAGAAGTGCATCTTCTGCTATCCGCGCATCGAAATGGGCGAGCCCACCGTGTGTTCGGAAACCTGCGTGGGTCGCATCCGCTACTTGGGCGTGATGCTCTACGATGCAGATCGCATCGAGGCGGCTGCCTCGGTACCGGAAGAGAAAAATCTGTATCAGGCGCATCTGGATATCTTTCTCGATCCGTTCGATCCCCAGGTCATCGCGGCTGCACGCGCAGAAGGTATTCCAGATAACTGGCTGGAAGCCGCCAAGACGTCGCCGGTTTACAAGATGGCCATCGACTGGAAGCTGGCACTGCCGCTGCATCCCGAGTACCGCACTTTGCCGATGGTGTGGTACGTGCCGCCCCTCTCGCCGATCCAGTCCGCCGCCGAGCGAGGCCGCATGGGTATGAATGGCGAGCTGCCCGATGTGGCCTCGCTGCGCATTCCCGTGCGCTATCTGGCCAATCTGCTTTCCGCTGGCGATGAGGCCCCCGTGGTACGCGCCTTGGAGCGCATGTTGGCCATGCGAGCCTGGCGACGCGCAAGGAATGTCGATGGCATCGAGGATCATGCCGTGCTCAAACAGGCGGGCATTACTGCGGCGCAAGCCGAGGACATGTATCGCTATTTAGGTATCGCCAATTACGAGGATCGCTTCGTGGTGCCATCCGGCCACCGCGAGTACGCCAATGATGCCTTCGGTGAGCGCGGCGGTTGCGGCTTCACCTTTGGCAATGGATGCAGTGGCGACAGCGCGGCCGATCTGTTTGGCGGTCGTCGCACCACCACGCAGGTGGTACGCCCCCAACCGAAGGACAGGAACGAGGCGCCGGCATGAATGCGCTCAAGTTGATCGGGGTGCTGCTGGACTATCCCCGCGACGAGTGGTGGCAGCACCGCGCGGAACTGCTGGCGGCTACGGCGCAGACAGGGCTTCCGGAAGGCGGTCAGCGCGGCCTGGCTGGGTTCGTGGAGATGTTGCTCGGCACCGATGTCCTGTCGGCGCAGGATGCGTGGCTGTCCACTTTCGACCGTGGTCGATCCATGAGCCTGCTCCTGTTCGAGCACATCCATGGCGAATCGCGCGATCGTGGCCAGGCGATGGTCGACTTGATCGAGACCTATCGTCGTAACGGGTTCGAGTTGGCTGCAAAGGAGTTGCCCGACTATCTCCCGCTGGTGCTTGAGTACCTGGCGCACCGTCCGATCGAGGAAGTGCGCGATTGGTTGAGCCATATCAGCCATATCGTCGGGCTGCTCGCTGCGCGCTCCCTGGAACGGCAAAGTCCTTATGCCGTGCTATTCGAACTGCTGCTGGCGCAGGCCGATGGCAAGGTGGATATCGAGGTCTTGCGGCGAAGTGCGAGCCAGGAAGCACGGGACGATACGCCTGACGCCATGGACCGCCTATGGGAAGAAGAGTCCGTGCGTTTTGGCGCCGAGGCGCCAGCTGAATACTGCTCACCAAACGGGGCTCGCCACGTCCAGCCCGATGCCAGCCGAACGGTGCATCCATGAACTATCTCAATCAATTTGCCTTCCAGCTCTATCCCTACATCACGCTGGCCGTTTTCTTCATCGGAAGCTGGGCGCGCTACGACCGCGCCATGTACACCTGGCGTACGGGCTCGAGCCAGCTCCTATCCGGACGGGGTATGCGGTTGGGTAGCAACCTATTTCACATCGGCGTGCTGGCCATACTCGGCGGACACCTGGTCGGGCTACTGACGCCGCACAGCGTGTATGAGGCCTTTATCACAGCACCGCAGAAACAATTGCTGGCGATGGCGGTGGGCGGCATTTTCGGCCTGCTGTGCCTGGGCGGCTTGTGCATTTTGCTGGTTCGTCGATTGGGTAACGTTCGCGTTCGCGCCACTGGCACCAAGGGCGACACGCTGGTGCTGATGCTGCTGTTCGTTCAATTGGTGCTTGGCCTGTGCACGATCGGCGTGTCGACGCACCATATGGACGGCGCCGTGATGATTCAGCTGGGTGAATGGACGCAGCATATCGTTACGTTCCGCTGGGGCGCTGCCGATTTCATCGCCGACGTGAGCTGGGTCTACAAGACTCACATATTCCTCGGAATGACGTTGTTTCTGCTGGCCCCGTTTACGCGGCTTGTGCATGTGTGGAGTATTCCCGTCAGCTATCTGCGACGCCCTTATCAGGTAGTGCGACGTCGCCCCGCGACGGTCCAGCACGGTCGGCGCGTATAAGCCATGGTCAAGCCCGTTCCGCTTTCCTTGTCCATCGTTCCCGCCGATTCACTGGCTGCGCAACACCATGCCGACGAATCAACGGTGGACGACAGCCCACGTTCCATGGGGCGTCCCGCGCCGTGCAATCTTCGGGTGGGTCATGCCGCGATCGACGAAGCGCAGATCGCGCAGGAGATGCAACACCACCGAACGGCGACGCCGGAACAATCGCGAGCGGGGGCGGCACGCGCGTTGGTGGTGCGAGCATTGTTGCGTCACGAGGTCGAAAGGCTCGGCCTCGATACGGTGGCTTTCGCTGCAGGTGTTGAGACGTTGGAGGAGGCGCGCATACGGGCCTTGCTTCAGCGCGAGGTTGTCGATCGGGTGCCGAGCGAAACGGATTGCTTGCGCTATTTCGAGCAGAACCGGGAGCGTTTTCGATCGCCGGATCGCATTCGTGTCAGCCATATTCTCCTTGGCGCGGCGCCCCACGATGTCGCCGCCCGATTGGACGCACGCCAGCGTGGCGAGAAACTGATTGGTGAACTGAAGGGCCAGCACTCGTTGTTTGCCGATATGGCGCACCGCCATTCGGATTGCCCCTCGCGAACCGACGGCGGTGACCTGGGTTGGTTGGAGCGGGGCCAGACCACGCCCGAGTTCGATCGGCAGATTTTTCGTTTGCATGCGGGGCTGGCGGCGTTTCCGGTGGAATCGCGCTGGGGTTACCACGTGGTATCGATCGAGGCGATGGAGCAGGGACAAGCGTTGCCCTTCGACGCAGTACGCGAACGCATCTCGGACTATCTGGAGCTGCAGCTACGGCAACGCCAGCTACAGGACTATTTGCTGAGTCTGCAGGAGCGCTACGGCGTGGAAGGGTTGGACGAGATCGAGGCCTTGGCAGAACAGGGTTAAGCAGAGGCAGGGAAGGCGGCGTTTTTCTTAGGGAGCATGATCATGGAGCACGACAGCGTTACCGGCGGCCAGCAGCAGCGGGCCATGTGGCTGAGCACTTTCGCCTTCACCGTGTGCTTTGCGGTGTGGACGATCTTTTCGATCATTGGTATCCAGATCAAGCAACAGCTTGGCTTGAGCGACACGCAGTTCGGTCTGCTTGCCGCGACGCCGATACTTACCGGCTCGCTGATCCGGCTGTCACTCGGCATTTGGGCCGACCAGTACGGCGGCCGCCGCGTGCTGACCCTGGTCATGCTATGCGGCGCGGTCGCCACCTGGATGCTCAGCTACGCAAGAACCTACCCGCAATTCCTGCTGGCCGCCCTGTTTGTCGGCATCGCGGGTGGCTCGTTTTCCGTGGGTATTGCCTACGTGTCCACCTGGTTCCCGGCCAAGCGCCAGGGCACTGCGCTGGGTGTGTTTGGCGCCGGTAACGTCGGTGCAGCAGTAACCAAGCTACTGGCACCGATGGTGATGGTGGCGGCCGGTTGGGGCATGGTGGCCAGGGTCTGGGCAGTGGGTCTGGCGGTCACTGCCGTTTTGTTCTATCTGCTATCACACGACGACCCGTCGCTGGCCGAGCGGCGCCGCACCGGCGCCAAGCCGATGTCGTTTGCCGCCCAGATGGAACCGCTGAAGAATCTGCAGGTATGGCGTTTCTCGCTGTACTACTTCTTTGTGTTCGGCGGTTTCGTGGCGTTGTCATTGTGGCTGCCGCGCTATCTCATTGGCGCCTATGGCATGGATGTGAAGACGGCGGGCTTGATTGCTGCCTGCTACTCGATCCCGGCCAGCCTGTTTCGCATCGTGGGCGGCTGGTTGTCCGATCGTGTGGGTGCGCGGCGGGTGATGTACTGGACCTTTGGCGTGGCGACGCTTTGCACCTTCGCGCTGTCCTATCCCGACACGCAATACGTGGTGAAAGGCATCAAGGAAAATATTGCCTTCCATGCCATGGTCGGGCTGGTGCTGTTTACCGTGTTGGTGTTCGTGCTGGGCTTCTTCATGTCGCTGGGCAAGGCGGCGGTCTACAAGCACATTCCCGTTTACTACCCCTCCCACGTTGGCTCGGTGGGCGGCGTGGTCGGCATGATCGGCGGCCTGGGTGGCTTCGTGTTGCCCATTGCATTCGGCGCGCTGAACGATCTGGTTGGCATCTGGACCAGTTGTTTCATGCTGATGTTTCTGGTGGTCGCGAGCTCCCTGGCATGGATGCATGCTGCCGTACGGCGCTTGGAGCGGCGGCGGTTCCCGCAGCTGGACGCGGACACCGGCTTGCCGACGACCATGCGCTAAGGCCCGTCCAGCCCTTGCGAGCATCAGGGGTGGGGCGGACGCCACCGGTAACGGACGAACGGGAGCGTTTCCGGGCAGGTTGGCCTGGGCCGTCTCGGAGCGCTTGCGCCAGGGCGGCCTGACTGGCCCGGCGACTGTATTTAGGGGGCGGCGAGGTTATGATAACCGCTCGTATCCACCCATCCCGGTGCTGACTGCCCTAGAACGCAGCGCCGGCTCCTAGAGGAAAACCCATCCATGGCACGCGGTATCAACAAGGTCATCATTGTCGGCAATCTCGGCGCCGATCCGGAAACGCGTTACACCGGTAATGGCACCGCCATCACCAGCATCCGCCTCGCAACGTCCGAAAGCTGGACCGACAAGCAGAGCGGCGAAAAGCAGGAGCGGACCGAGTGGCACCGCGTGAAGCTGTTCGGTCGTCTGGCTGAAATCGCGGGCGAATACCTCAAGAAGGGTCGCCAGGTTTATATCGAAGGCTCGCTGCGCACCGACAAGTACACCGACAAGGACGGCGTCGAGCGCTTCAGCACCGACATCATCGCTGCCGAAATGCAGATGCTGGGCGGCGGCACCGAAGGTGCCGGCGCGGGTGGTGGCGGTGGCGGCTTCCAGCGTTCGCAGGGCGGCGGTGGTGGCGGCCAGCAACGCCAGGCTGGCGGTGGCGGCGGTTACGCCGGTGGCCAGGCTCGTGGCGGCGACAACTACGGCGGCGGTCAACAGCAGCGCCAATCCTCGCCGCCGCCGGTGCAGAACAACAGCTTCGACGACGACGATATTCCGTTCTGATTCGTACCAACGGAACCTCGCCGGTCGTTTCCGCATTGCGAACCCCCGAGCCATCGGGGGTTTTGCTTTTTTATGGCTGGATAGCTCTCAAGCCTTCGTGACGTCAGCGAGTTCGCGTGAGGTACGGGCGCGCAGGCGGGGCGTTACGAAGTCGAGGAAGGCGCGTAGCTTCAGCGGCAGGGGGGCTTGTCCCTTGTGCACGAGGTTGATGGGCAGCGGTGCCGACTCAAAAGCATCGAGCACGACGCAAAGCGCCTTGTCGCGTATGGCGTCTGCCACCTGGTAAGACAGCACCCGTATCAAACCAACGCCGAGCATCGCCGCTTCGATGGCGGCCTCTGCCGTATTGACCGCAAGCCGCGATCGAACCGGCACGGACAGTTCCGATTTGCCGGACTCGAAGGCCCAGGCACGTTTGGACGCAAGCACCTCGAAGGTGATGCATTCATGTGCGGCTAGGTCGCGTGGCTTGGCCGGTATGCCATGCGCTGCCAAATAGGCGGGACTTGCACATACGACGCGGCGGGCCGTCCCCACGCCGGTTGCCATTAGCGTGCTGTCGGGCAGTTCGCCGATGCGGATGGCGGCGTCAGTGTTTTCGTCCATCAAATGGACGACGCGATCGGTGAACACGAGGCTGACATCGATTTCCGGATACTGCGCGAGAAATTCTGCAACCACCGGCACGACGTGCAAGCGCCCGAACACGACGGGAGCGGTGACCACCAGCTCGCCCTTGGGCGAGGCGTATTCACCTGTCGCGGCGCGCTCGGCTTCGCCAATTTCTTCGAGAATCCGCCGGCACGCGGCCACGTAGGATTCACCGGCTTCCGTCAGCGACAGTCGGCGCGTCGTGCGGTGAAGCAGTCGCGTCTTCAGACGCGATTCCAGTTCGCCAACCTTGCGACTGACCGTGGCCAACGGCATGCCTAGCCGACGTGCGGCCGCCGAAAGGCTGCCCGAATCCACCACGGCGACAAGGATGGACATGGATTCCAGGCGGTTCATGGATCCTCTCAAATATTGGAAGGATGATTCTTGATCGTGACAGATTCTCTTCGCAAATGCAGGCGGTTAACGTTCCGCCTTCGAATCCCGGGTCGCGGCATGTCGCTGCAAACACGGGAGAGCGCTATCCAAGGAGAATGCTGTGCGCGGTCTGTCCACCCCATCCGGTAGTCCACCTCTGCCTGCAGTAGCGTCGCGCGGCAAGATCCTCATGATGGCGATCATCGCCGGCGCGGTGATCACCAACCTCTATTGCATTCAGCCGATTCTGCCGCTGGTTGCAGTGGGGCTGCGGGTCGACCTGACCGCAGTCGACTTCGTCGCTGGTGCGGCGCTGCTGGGTTTCTCGACCGGCCTGGCGTTGCTGTTGCCGCTTGGTGATCGCTTCGATCGCCGCAAACTCGTGCTCGCACAGATCGCGCTCGCGTTTGCGTTCGCGCTGGCGGCGGCGATGGCACCGGGTATATGGGCGCTGGTGGCGGCGTCCTTTGGTCTTGGCATCGTCAGTTGCGTGCCACAGCAGCTGGTGCCTTTTGCGGCCGTCATGTCGTTGCCGAGTGAGCGCGGGCGTTCGGTCGGCACCGTGGTCAGCGGCATCATGGTTGGCATCCTCGTGGGGCGCACGATCGCTGGCGTCGTTGGTGCGGCTTACGGTTGGCGCGCGGTCTACGCGGTGGAAGCTGCGTTCATGATTCCGGTGTTCATGGCGGCCGCTTCGCTGTTGCCGCAGGGCGTGCCTTCGACGAATCTTTCCTACGGTCGTCTGCTTGCTTCGCTCTGGCCGTTGGCGCGAGACCATCGTCCGATTCGCGAATCGATGATCATCCAGGCGCTGTTGTGGGCGTGTTTCAACGCCTTCTGGGTGAACCTGGCGGCGCTCCTGGCGAACGGGCCGTGGCACCTTGGCAGCGCGTGGGCGGGCGGCTTCGGCATCATTGGCGCGGCTGGCGCGCTTGCCGCCTCACTGGGTGGTCGTGCCTCTGATCGACTCGGCACACGAAGCGTCGTTGGCGCCAGTATCGGCATCGTTACGCTTGCCTACTTGCTCCTCTCCGGCGCGGACAAATCACTTGTTTTCCTGGTGATTGGCGTCATCGTGCTCGATATCGGCGTGCAGGCTGGCCTGGTATCCAACCAGACGCGCGCATTTGCGGTCGACCCGAAAGCACAGGGCCGCATCAACAGCCTCTATATGACCGCCACCTTCTTTGGCGGCGCCATCGGCACCATGGTCAGCGGCTGGCTGATGACCCGCTTCGGTTGGTCCGGCATCGTGGTGTTCGGTATCGCGCTTGGGGTCATCGCGTCGGTGACCCACTGGGCGGGCACGCCGCGCAAGCAGACCGTGCAGCCCGACGAATCCGCGGAGGCCGCGTTGACCTCAGCGAACCCGGATTGAACCCAAGCCAGAAGCGACGCGCACGCAGAAATTCGGCGTCGCTCGTCAACGTTTCTGGTACGGGTGGAAGATGCGGTCCTTTGCAGACACTTTCACGTGGCAAGCGTTACCGCAATCAGAGACGCCGGTGGGGTCGGCCGTGAACGTGTCGTGTGTCGCGTCATAGTCAAATAACGCGTAGCCCCATCCGCCGGTTTTCGGAAATCGTGAGGTGTTCTTTTCCATGAGGAAAACCTGCGAAAACACATCCGGCACATCCACGACAAAGGGCGCCTCGGTGCTTCGCTTGAACTTCCATTGAAGCTTCGCGATCTTGGCACCCTCTGGAAAAGGTTGGCCGTTGCCCGGAATGCCTGACTTGTACGCCTGGATCATGATCGGGTTGGCGACAATCACCTTGAGCACTTCGTCCGTTCGCGCCGAAGAAACAACCGACCAGTCCTCATAGCCCTTGAACTCGGCAAATGCGACGCCGCTGGGCGATAACAGTGAATACTTGTCGCTGGCACTGACAGGGCCAGCGTTAGGCTTGCTCTGCGCGTAAAGGGCCGTGCCGCCCAGGAGGAGGGCGAGCAATGCCGCCGCGCCGATGGCTATCGTGAGCTTGCTCTGGGGTTTCATGGCCGATCCTCGCTTATTTGTCGTGGACGAGCGTGTGTTCGACGGTGGCGCAGCACCTTTTGGCAGTTAGTGCTGTCACTTCCTCCCCGCGATAACAAATCATCTGGCGTGACAAATCCATCAGACGAAGGTGTTAGCGCGGTGCTGAGAGATCACTCGCGCGCTGAAGGGCGAAAATCGATACCAAAGCTTGATAGACGGCATGCAGGATTCGGCGCAGTGTCGGAGGGCGGCCGATCGAGCAGACGGCTTCTCAGGCGACCAATTCATCAAGCATTGGATGAGGGATAAGGCATGAAGATTCTCATGATACTCACTTCGCACGACATACTTGGAAACACCGGGCGGAAAACCGGATTCTGGCTCGAAGAATTTGCCGCGCCTTATTACGTGTTCACTGATGCCGGCGTCGAAGTGACAGTGGCCTCACCCAAAGGCGGGCAGCCGCCCATCGACCCCAAGAGCGATGACCCAAACAACCAGACCCCTGCGCAGACGCGTTTCAAGGCCGACAAGGCCGCGCAGAAAGTGCTGGCCAACACCGTTCGCCTGGACTCGGTAAAGGCAGAAGACTTCGATACCGTGTTTTACCCGGGCGGTCACGGCCCCATGTGGGACCTTGCTGAAGATCCGGTTTCGATCAAGCTGATCGAATCGTTTTACGACAGCGGCAAACCCATCGCGCTTGTCTGCCACGCTCCGGGCGTGCTGAGGCACGTCAAATACAAGGGTGAGCCGCTGGTGAAGGGCAAGCGGGTGACCGGATTCACGAACACCGAAGAGGAAGAAGTTCAGCTCACGCATGTGGTGCCGTTCCTGGTGGAAGACGAGCTGAAAAAACTCGGCGGGATCTTTGAGAAGAAGGATAACTGGCAGGTGTTCACCATCACTGACGGCCGCCTGGTGACCGGGCAAAACCCGGCGTCGTCGACGGCGGGTGCGCAGGCCCTTATGGCTCTCTTCAAATGAGGTTGGTGATTGTGCTCAGTCCTCGTGAAAGTGCAGATGGAAGGACCGCTGGTATTCAATAATCGCGCGATGCGACTGCATGCGGCGCTAGCCAGCCTTGGCCAGGCCCATATGCCCGAGGGCGGCGATAAAGGCGCATATCGCGGAAGGCCGGTTGATCCGCTTATTGGCCGATGGGTGCCAGCCGTTCCCGGGTTATCACCTGTATTAACCGAGTCGGCGACATACGTCGGCTGCATTCGCCTTGCTGGTCGACGTGCTGCGCTATCGCGAAAAACCCCGATAAACGACGACGCCATCACGAGGGCGCGGTTGTCCCGGCATGGATGGCGTTGAGCACTTCCGCGGTGAACCTGGGATCGCCAATCTTCACGTCCCCGGAGAGTCGCGCCGTGATTTCCTGCAGCAGCCATCCGTTGCCGTCCGGGTCGCTGAAGGACGCAAACGTCGCGTAGCTTCGCCGTTCCGGATTCGGTCCGGCGACGTGTCCCTTGCCGACGGCATGATGAAACACGCCGCCCGGGTCATGAAACAAATCGCTCACCGCAGCGCCACGACGCAGCAGTTCGTTGCGCGCCAGCTCGATGTCGGAAACGATCAGGTACAGGTCATGCGAAGAGCCTGGCGCAGCGCTGGTCACGTTCTTTCCGAAGATGACCGAACATGCCGATCCGGGCGGCGTGAACTGGATGACGCGATAGTCATCGCCGGACTTGAAGTCGAGATCGAGTCGCCAGCCAAGGTCACCATAGAAGCGCTTGGCGCGATCGACATCCGAGACAGGGATGACGACAAGCTCCAGGCTCATGTCGAACGTCGCCACGCGCGGCGTTCCGATGGCGGACTCGCCCTGGGTCTGGGTATTTCGCATGACTGGCTCCTCGTAGCAGGTAGCCGCGCGTTACGGCCACGGCTTGGTCGCACATTGAAGATACGAAGCACAGGCGGGCGATGTTAGGGCGGCAGTCACGTGATCGCCATTGCACCAAAGTGTCTCTTCGCCACGCGCTCGCCGTTTCGGCCGCGCAACACGTAGCCACCCATACCTTGGTGTCGGCGATACCTTCGTCCACTGGCAGACGCAAAACGTTGGTGCGAGATATGGACGCCTGACGCACATGCCAGCGATGGGAGCCCGCCATGACCGCGAAGACGCGTACCGCTCAGCTTCGACTGACCAAACGATCGCCGGGTTATTGGCGTGTCACCATTGACAATCCACCGATCAACGTCATGGGACCGCAGATGGTCGTCGAGTTCCAGCGCATCATCGATGACATCGAAAACGACGATCACGTCAGGGTCGTGGTGTTCGATAGTGCGGTGGACGGCTATTTTCTGAATCATTCGGATTTCACGGGGAAACTCGAAGATCTCACCTCCATGCCGGCAGGGCCTACCGGACTACCACCATGGCCCGATTTCCTGTCGCGCTTGCCGCGCGCGCCGGTCGCGTCCATCGCGCTTATTCGGGGCAGGGCGACGGGCAATGGCAGCGAACTTAATCTCGCCTGCGACATGAGCTTCGGTAGCCGCGAAAAATTGATTCTCTCGCAGTGGGAGGTGGGCGTGGGCATGGTTGCAGGCGGCGGCCCCATGGCCAGGCTGCCACGGCTCATCGGTCGCAATCGCGCGCTTGAAGTGCTGCTGAGTTCGGAAGATCTCCGTGGCGAGTTGGCGGAGGCTTATGGCTACGTCAACCGCACGCTCCCGGACGCCGAGCTCGATGCCTTCGTGGAAGCGCTGGCCATGCGCATCTCGAAATTCGACAAGTGGGCCATCGCAACCACCAAGCGTCTGGTCAATACCACCTTGGCGCCCGACGTCGAGCTAGGCGCAGGTTGGGACGCATGCATCGGATCGCTCGCACGACCCGCTGCGCAGGATGGCATCAAGGACCTGTTCGCCAAAGGCTTCCACAAGCCTGGAGACGCCGAAGACCGGTTGGGAGACTACGTGGGCCAGATTCCCCGCTGACCGCGGTGATACCCCAGTCAACAGTTCAAACGAGGGTAGACGTATGGACCTGCTTGCTACCGCCAAAGCATTGGCCGAACGCGCCGAGGCTGAGGCCATCAAGGCCAAGGTGCCGGTGGCTGTCAGCGTGATGGACATTCACGGCAACCTGGTACTTCAGCATCGGATGAACGGCGCACCGCTGTTTTCGCTGGAGCTTTCCGAGCGCAAGGCATACACGTCGGCACTCATCAAGGTACGAACCGCCGACCTGGTTCCGATGGTGCAACCCGGTGCGCCGCTCTTTCCGCTACTCGCGGTCGCCGGTGGCCGTTATTCGGCTATGGGCGGCGGCATACCGCTCAAGGAAGGGGATCAAGTGTTCGGCGGCATCGGTGTCAGCGGCGGCACCACCGAGGAAGACATGGCCATTGTCGAGGCGGCGCTCAAATAGCTGCGTGCCTTCATGCATGATCCGCCGGCACATCCGTGCCGGGGATCGGATGAGAGATCACATCTGCTGCGAATGCAGCGTTTCACCACACCACTGGCGTGGCGTCTTGCCGGTAAGCCGCTTGAAGACGGTAGTGAAGTGCGATTGCGTGTGAAAGCCCACCTCGAGCGCGATGTCCAGCATCGAGCGCGGTACGTCGGCCATCAATTGCTTGGCGCGCTCCATGCGACACAGCAGCAGGTAGTGGTGGGGGCGGTAGCCGGTAGCGGCGCGGAACTGCGCGGCGAAGTGCATGGGTGACAGACCTGCGGCGGCGGCCATGTCATTGAGCGTGATGGTGTCTGAGAGATGGGCCTTCACGTAGCTATCTACGCTACGCAGGCGCCAATGGGCTAGCGCCGTTTTCGTGCGGGCGGCCGCCGAGGGAGCGGCCTGTGCCCGCAGGTGGCGCAAGCGATCCACCAGCAGATCCATGAGCTGGGTTGTCAGTTGGCTTTCGCGTGCGTCCGACTGGGTTTCCAGCAACGTGCGGGCTAGCTGCAACAGCAAGGTATCCCGTGCGGGGCCCATGGAGAAGCAGGAGAGATTGTCATCGGCGCCAGACCAGAACAGCTGCACCGGCACGGCGACGTGCAATGCACGGCACGGGCCGGGGCTGCGCACGCTGACGGTGTCACCGGGGCAGCTGACGTAGTACGAGCCGGCATCGCAGGCGCGCTCGGCGAGGGAGTGTGTGTCGCTTTGCAGTGACAGGCGCGCGTCGTCAAGCAGCAGCAATACGGTGTAGGTGGAAAGCGGCGTGGTGGCTGCCCAGCTGACCGGGGTGTCCTCGCCGTGCGTCCATAGCGATGCCCGGGGGCGAACGCAGGATGGGTCGGTCGGCAGGTCGCGCTCCATCCAGTCGGCGCGGCTGGCGCAGCGGCTCAGCAGGGCATGCGTGGCCAGCTGGGCCCTGGCGGCGAATTCCTTGTTCGCCAGTCGTTGTTTGGTGGCAATGGACATGACCTCTCCGTTCCTGCCTTGGCGGCAAGTGGGAATACTTGAACCGGGTTTCGAGTAACGGCCGGGTGGCCGGTTTCGGGAAGTGGGTGGAAAGCGCCCGCTATTGCGATGCAGCAAAGTTTGCGGGGTAGCGCCGCCGAAAGAAAATACTGTTTCGCTATGCGGGCATAACGGCCGGCTATGGCTGGCTGTCGGCCCATTCCGCGCCCGCGAAGGCGGACTCGCCGACTTGGCTGCGGATAAAGCCAAGCAACTGCGATTCAATGGCTGCTGCGGCGCGGGTCAGCGGCTTGTCTCGGGTGGTGATCAGGCAGGCCGTGAGGTAGATGGCCGGCTCTATCGGCACCGTGATGATGTCCTGGTGCCCGGGCATGTCCGAGAAATCGCCTTTGGGCAGGATGGCGTGGCCAAGCCCTGTCTTCACCGCGGAAAGCACCACCTCGAACAGATCCGATTCGGCAATGGGTTCGACGTGCAGGCTTGCTGCTGCGAACTCTCGTTCCACCGCCTTGCGCAGCACGTTGGTGGGCGTGGGCAGCATCAAGGGCAGTTGGCTTACCTGTTGGAGCGTGATCGACGCTTGCTCGTCGCCCCGCCTGCGACCGGCGAGATAAAGACGCTGGCGAAACAGCACCTCGCGCGTGAACCCGGTTTCCGGCGTGGTTTCGAACACGATGGCCAGGTCGATGGCCTGCGCTGCCACTTTCTCCCGCAGCGTTTCGCTGTCGCCGGTGACAAAGCGCAGCGTTACCTTCGGCAGCATGGTCCGGCAGATTTCCATCATCCTGCCGGTGAGCGCCGGTGCCATGGTCGAGGCCATGCCAAAAGACACCACGCCCTGTATGTCGCCGTGAGACGATCGCACGATGTCAGGCAGGTCATCCACCTGGCGGATGAGCTTGAGCGATTCCCGATAGAGCACTTCGCCAGCGGTGGTCGGCGTGATGCCGCGTGCGCTGCGGTGAAGCAGGATGACGCCGAACTCGTCTTCCAGTTCGGCAATCTGCTTGCTCAGCGCCGGCTGCGCAATGTGAATCAAGGCAGCGGCGCGGGAAAAGCTTCCCGCCTCCACGATCTTCACGAAGTAACGTAAATGCCGGAACTGCAAGGCAGTGCTCCTGACGATTGGGTTGCCGATAGATCCCGTGGAACAGGATACCGGAGGATAAGTAGGAGAATTATGGGGTTGGCCGGCGCGTGCTGCCACAAGCCGCGGCCCGTGGTTCGTGCGTTTACGAAACGGGGCGGCAAATGGGCAACGAAGCGGCGTCAGCAATAGGGAAATAGCCGCTCGAAGGGCGGCTCGGTGATGCCATAGACGGCAATCTCCATGCCCTCGCCGTGATCGCTGTAGTCAGCAAGATGTACGGCGTATGCCTGTAGCACGCCCTCGTCGCCGACCACGTGCAAGCCAAGCAGCACCTGATCGTCTTCGCGCTGCGCCATGAAGTCGGTCTGCACGGCGCAATAGAGATGCGAGGCGACGAAGCGACCAAACGCGGTTGCCTTCGAGCGGTTGCGTGCTTCGAGCATGGACCAGCCAATGAGCAGCTCGCCGCTGAAGATCATGTACCAGGGCATACACCGTCCTCGCGCAAGTTGACTCTTGCGTTGAGACTGAATGGTCCGCCTTCGCGGTTCTTCTGGCTTTCACTTCTGCAGCAGGCTTTGCACAATGCCACGCCGGCAAGCCGTCCATTCGGCGAATACATGCATCGTGGCAATCGAAAAAAAGTCTTTCATTTGGCAAGTGCGCGCGACATCCGGTTCGTAGGCTGCGAGCACCTTTGTTCCGGAATAACTTATGCGCAAGTCGATTGATATTGCACCGTGTCAACTGTCCCGCTTCAGCGACCTGGACAACAAGCTAGCGGTGCTGAAGGCGCAGGGCGCGTCCTCCGCGGAGCTATGGCAGGCCTTCAGCTGTCTGGCATTGCTGGGTGCGTCGTCTTTCAACGAAGTAGACCGACGCTGCTGGTGGCAGCACCTCTACGCCATTCTCGAGCGGCATGGCCTGGCTGTTGCGAAGGCGACATCACGGCTTTGAGAAAAGCCAGGCGGCGAAGCGTGTTTCGCCGCTTTAACCCAAATTAAAAGCGCGGCGCCTCGGTGAGGCGCCGCGCGTTTTTTGGGTGACGTCGCAGGTCAGTAAGCCGATAGCAGCGAGATGGCGCGTGCGTAGATCATGTCGACCGACTCGAAGTAGCACTTGGGCGTGCCGCAGTCAGGACAGCGCCAATCTTCTGGCACGTCTTCCCAGGACGTGCCAGCCGCCACGCCTGCCGATGGGCAGCCGCAGGACTCGTCGTAACAGCGCCGGCAATGCGAGCACAGCACGAGGCCGATCGATTCGTTTTCCATGGTCATACTCCGCACGCGGTCGTGGTTTCGATGCGTAGGGATTCTCGTGACCCAGAGAACACGCCGTTTTCGTATTCGCACTCTGGTTGTCGAATCGCCGTGCGCGTGACGTAAAGAGCAGCCATGAGTTCGCGTTGAACCGATCACGCCAATGCGAAAAATGTCATGCACACTGGCCGCTCACACGGCAGCGGCTTCGCACTCTGCGTTTGACGCGTCGCTTCGCCATAACGGCTCGAACATGGCATGGCGCTTGGTGCGCGTCAGGCGAGCATTGCCAATGGCTGGCGCTGCGCCGCGTGGCAGACGGAAGCGTTGCCACGCAAATGATCACATCGGGCGGATCAAAAACGGAAACGCCTGGCACATGTCGCCATGTGCCAGGCGTGCCGGTGGTTGCCTCTTGTTATTAGCGCTCGTGCTCGTTGGCCACGTCGGCGGCCAGCCGAAGCTCTTCGTTGGCTTCGGTAAGCAGCTCTTTCGCGCGGCCGGCGTGGCCGCCGAGGCGGTCGTCGTTGTCGTACTGCGCATCGCTCACCAACTGCCAGGCCTGCACGATGTTTTCCTGCGCGTGGCGCAGATTGCCATGGCGGTTGCCGATGTCGACGACGGGGCCTTGCTGAGCCATGGTGGCGCAGCCAAACGTGCTGGCGGCGCCGAGGATGACGCCAATGAATAGTGCTTTCTTCATGAGTGTGTGCCTGGCGGTTGCCGGAATGGGAACGAGTGATCGATAGCGTTGAGTGCACCTGCACCTGTCATCACATGGTAGGCATTCACGCCGCAGCCGGTTTTCCTTAACGCACGTGCCTTTCCAAATCACACGGCGAAGATGGGAAAGTCAGTCGAACGTGCGTCCGTAGGTGAGTGCGACCTGGGTGTCGAACGTCTTGAGCAGCGTATCGATGCGCCGGTCATAGGCATGTTGAAGGCACGCGGTGTCGCCGCCGCAGGCATCGCGATCGTGCTGCACCCATTGGCGCTGTGCGGCGCGAACGCTGTCGTCGAACTCGCGATAGGCCATGCCAGCCATTGCCGGTTTCAGCCGGAGTAGCAGCTGGTAGTAAGCCGCGACGGTGACGTCCTTGCGACCCAGTTCGGATGAATCGCACACCGCATGCTCGCTGGCGGTGGCGGCCTTGCGGCAATCGAAGCTGGCCACCTGCGCATGCAGCGCCGAGGTGGCCAACAGCAAGTACCCGGTGATACCGATGCTTAGTGTCTTGGCTGCGGTGTGCTTCATTGCCGGATGCCTTTATCGACGGCGCTGGTCATCGCCTGGTGGCCAAAAGCATCGCATGACTGCCGTGAGCTGCTTTGCCGAAAAGCCCGTCGTTCGTTCTGGCAAAGCCTCGTGGCAAGTGGAAACCCGGTCTTGGCACGCTGCAGCACCATGCGCGTGTCGACGTATCGCCAAACACTTCCAAGAGGTTGCCTGCGATGAACCCGAAGAACATGTCCCGCCGTCACCGCCGGCCGTCGCTGTGGCTGGCCGCAGCGACCATGGCGGTGAGCGCACAGGCTTTCGCCGGGCCGCTGCTGGTGCCCGAGGTTCCCATTGTTCGGGCGATTGACGCGGTGTATCGCTGCCCTGGCGGCAAGAGTTTCAAGGTTACCTATCTCAATGGCCGCAATGGCCAGAGCTTCGCGCTGATGCCGGTGCGGGGCGTGCCGACCTTGCTGGTGAGCACCATGTCCGCTGATGGCGTGCGTTACCAGGCCGGCTTCGTTACCTGGTGGAACAAGGGGCGTGGCGGCGATTTGTACGATGCAAGCGTGGATCCCAACCGTCCCGTGTTGCGCGGCTGCACGTCAAAGTAAGCAAAGACCCGGATGTCCGCCTGGCGGACATCCTTCTCTTTGGTCGTTCATCGGGTGGGATCAGCGCGGCGTTGCGGGGCAGGTGCTCGGCGCTGGCTTGCCTGCGAAACGATCGCTCATCCAGTCGACCGCCTGCAGTGCGCTGTCGCTTCCGACGAAGCCGTGCCGTACGCCAGGCAGCTCCACGTAGGTCACGCGGCTGCCGTTGCTGCAAAGTCGCTGCACATAGGCACGCGTCACCTTGGGCAACACCAGCTGATCGGCTGAGCCCTGGGTGATCAACACGGGAATATCGGCGGGCAGCGTGCCTGCCTCGTTTTGCGCCAGCAGTGATTTCCATGGGTCGATGTCGGTGACATCGGGCACGGCAAGGAACTGTTTCTCCAGCGGACGCTGCGAATAGTGCCGCTCCACCATGTCGGCCACCGATTCGATGCATTCGTTGGAGAGTGCGTCGACGGCGGGCATCGCTGCCGGTTCCACCACCTTGTCGATCGGCGCGCCATAGACGCGTTGCCATGACCACAGCGTCATCGCCGTGACATTGCGGCCACCATCGGTATCGGCATCGTCGCTCAGCAGGGTTCTGAGATCGGTCGGAGGTGAGGCCGACGCGACGCCCAGCAGGTGCAGCTCGGGCGCATAACTGGCGGCGAGCGCGCCAGTGAACAGCGCAGCCTGGCCACCCTGCGAATGACCCCACACGGTGTAACGGTCGCCGGCTTGCGCATTCGGCACCTGTCGCGCCGCGCGCACGGCGTCGATGACCGCGCGTGCCTCGCTATCGCCCACCAGGTAAGGATGCGGGCCTTCAGTGCCCAGCCCCGGGTAATCCGTGGCAGCGACGATGTAACCGTGTCGCACCATGTCGCGCAGGCCCATCATGGTCTGGAACACGAAACGCGCTTCGGACGGCGCGCAACGCGGCACCACGCCGGTGGTCGGATGCGCCCAGGCCACGATGGGTCGGCCACCTGTCGGTGCGGGCCCCGCGGGCACTACGATGATGCCGGACACCGCGATGGCTTCGCCGTGCACGCCGGTCGATCGATACAGCACGCGGTATGCACTGGCGCCAAGTGGTGCGCCATCCATCGGTTCAAGGCGAATGATAGAGCCGGGTGACCCAGCGGCCTGGCCGGGCTCGTAGCTGTAGAACGCGCCATCGGCGCGGGCCTGTTGCGGACCGCCCACCATGGATAGGCCGGCCAGGCCGAGTACGGCCGCCGCGATGGCGCTGGCAAGGAGTCGACGTATGCGATTCATCTGGCTCAGCCGACCGTCATGGCCCAGGTGATGAAACCGGTGTTGATGACGGTGAAGATCATGCCGACGATGAACACGCCATCCGCGGTGTATTCCAGTCGGTGATTGCGCGTGCGGCTGCGGGTACGCAAGGCCCAGTACGACAACACCGCCGAGAGCAGGTACACCATCGCGTTGATGGCAAGCAGGTCGTCGCCCAGCAGATCCTCGCTGCGCAGCGTGATCACCACCCGAAGAATGCCCACCACGGTGAGACATACGCCGACCATCACCGAGGACGAGGTAAAGATGTGCACGCAGATGTCGTCGTCGAGCAGGCGTCGGCACGCATCGCGCTGATCGAGGTGGGCGACCGGGGCGGGGAACGTGCGGCGGAGCGTGCTCATGGCTGGCGTGTCTCGTGGGTCAGGGTTGTCCCGTCGTGACCCCGTAGGGGATGGCGGTTATGGCTGCGCATTGTGGGGACGACGGCGCTGCCGGGCTTTCCTGATTGCAGCCCCGGTTTCCAAAACGAACGGTGCCCTTTGCATGGCGGGCTCGGGGTGGACTTGTCCGTTGTGATGCATACAATGCAACACATGATCCATACATTGAGTGGGTGATGGCCAAGCTTCGCGAATTGAGCTGGACGCCGCGATTGCCGGCCAATCGCGGGCCGATGTATCTGGCCATCGCCGATGCGGTGGCCGAAGACATCCAGGCTGGCCGGCTCTCGCCTGGTGACCGCCTGCCGCCCATGCGCGCGCTGGCCGACTGGCTTGGCATCGACTTCACCACCGTCACGCGGGCTTACACCGAAGCGGCGCGCCGCGAACTGGTGGACACCGAGGTGGGCCGCGGCACGTTCGTGCGCAAGCGCCCGTTGCCGCCCCCACGCACCGTGACCGTGGGCGGGGTGGAAATGAGCATGAACCATCCGCCGGAGTTTCATGATCCCGCGCTGCTCACCCGCATGTGGCAGAGCATGCGTGGTGTGGAAGAGCGCGGCGTGGAACTGCTGATGCGCTACCAGACGCCCGGTGGCGTCTCCTACGACCGTGACGTGGCGGCACGTTGGCTGGCGCAGCGCATTCCCAACGCGACGGCAGAGCGCGTGCTGGTGACCGCGGGCCTGCAGGGCGGCCTGCACGCGGTGCTGAGCATGCTGCTGTCGCCTGGTGACACGCTGGCGGTGGAAGCGCTGACCTATCCGGGCGTGCGCGCCCTGGCGGCCTTGCTGCGCATCCGCCTGGTGCCGGTGGCCATGGATCGGCATGGCGTGGATGCCGACGCGCTCAATGCGGTGTGCGAGGCCGAACGCCCCAAGGCGTTCTACTGCCAGCCGACGTTGCACAACCCCACCACCACTACCATGCCGTTGGCGCGTCGCGAGGAAGTGGTTGCCGTGGCCAAACGGCACAACCTGCTGATCATCGAGGACGATGACTACGGCTCGCTGCCGGAAAACGTGCCGCCGCCGCTGGCCGCATTGGCGCCGGGGCTCACGTACCACATCGCTGGCCTGTCCAAGTGCCTGTCGCCGGCGCTGGTGGTGGCCTACCTGCTGGCGCCCGATGCGTGGTCGGCAGCCCGGCTTACCTCGGTGATGCGGGCCACTTCGGGCACCGTATCGGCGCTCAGCGCGGCGGTGGCGTCGCAGTGGATCGACGACGGTACGGCGCGCAAGGTACAGCAGGCCATACGCGTGGAAGCGGCCGAGCGTCGCGCCATTGCGGAGCGCTTGTTACCGGCGTCGCATCTGGCCATGTCCGACGAGGGCTTCCACGCGTGGCTGCGTCTGCCTGAGCCATGGACCAGCGGCGAATTCGTCGGCGCCTTGCGCCATGCCGGCATGGGCATCGTGGGACGCGAAGCCTTCAGTGTGGGGCCGTCGCCTGAGGCTGTTCGCATTGCGCTGGGTGTATCGACGACGCGTGAGCAGCTAACCCAGGGCCTGGGCATGGTCGCCGAGCTGCTGACCGAGCTGCCCACCATGTCCTCGACCGTCGTCTGACGGTCGATGCCCCTGCGTTCAGGCCTGCGCAGCTAAACGCGGCACCGCTGCCTCGCCGCCCATCGGCAACGGCTGGTAGTGCTCGCGGCGCCAGAGATGAGGCGTGGTACCAGTGAAGCGCTTGAACACGGTGGTGAAGTGCGCCTGCGTGCAGAAGCCCACTTCCAGCGCTACGTCTATCAGTGAACGCTGGGTGGTCACCAGCAATGTCTTGGCGCGGTCGATCCGGCATTGCAGCAGGTAGTCGTGCGGGCGCTGCCCGGTGGCCACGCGAAACTGGGCCGCGAAATGCATCGGCGACAAGCCGGCCGCCGAAGCGATGTCCGACAGCGTGACGGGCCCGCCCAGGTGTTGCTGCACGTAATCGTGCACGCGCTGCAGGCGCCAGCGCGGCAGTGAAATGCGCTGCGGCACGCCGTTTTCCAGCTGCGCTTGTGACAGCAGATGGAAATACCGCGTGATGATCGGCGCCGCCACGCGTTCGGCGTACTGCCAGCCGCACATCTTGTCGTCGGCAACCAGCAGGGCGCGCCCCAGTTGTTCGATCACGCCGTCTTGTCCCACGCTGCGCGGTTCCTGCGAACCCAGCAGGGGTAGCGTGTCGGCGGCGATGGCCATGCGGCGCACGAAGGCTTCGGAAAGGTGCAGATGCAGGATGTCGCACGGCGCATCGAAGCGTGCATGCAGGCGTTGGCCGGGCGGGCTGAGGTGGAAGCTGCCCGCGCGCAGTTCGCCGCAATGCACGTCTCGTGCGTCGGTCTGCAGTGCGAGCTGGGTCGGGCGCATGAAGATGCTTGCCACGTAATAACCGCGCGGGCTTTGCGCCGTGTGTTCGCGCGAGGCCGCACGGTGATCGAGCCAATGCGAGGCGAGCACCGGCCGGCCGGCGCGCTCCACGTCCACCTCGGGCTGCCGCCAGGCGTGTTCGCCGTGTACGGCCACGACGTGGCGTGCGGTGGCCGTCGACGCGGCGCGCGGGGTGCGGTGCCGGGTAGCGGTCGACGGTGCGGCTTGAGCGTAGATCTGATGCATCTGTCCTTTCCTCCCACGGGCGGACAACGGATCTGAACCGGCGCCCCATCGCATTGATGGGATAAGTGTTGCGAGAAGCCGCGGACTGTATGCATACAATTTGGCGGTGTCAATAGCGAATTTGGCCTATCCGGTCGTTCGAGCTGGCCCTGCATTTGCCATTATTGTGCTTATAAATAAACATATTGAACGTTTTTAAGGGCGACTGGCTGGCTCTGACGGGTAAAAAGATTGTATGGATGGCATGAGGGCGGCGCGGGCGACCCGCCGCGTCGGGCTGGGGCCAGGGCTCCGGTCGGGGGCTTTTGCGTCGAGCCCGCCGTTCGAATCGGAAACGGATCCTGCGTAGCGAAAAAAGCCGCTGCATATCGGAAAGAACGCCACCGGAAGGAATGGAAGACTGCGCGCCATCCGAACTGACCCCGCCGTCGTCACGGTTCGCCAGCGGAATCGTCTACTTCTTCTGGAAAAGCCCATGAACACACACCGCACCACCCATGCACTCGCCGCGTTGGCGTGCGCCGTCGTGCTTGTCTTCGCCGCCGCCGATGCGACGGCAGACACCGTGGCCGCCGCACCCGAGGCCTCCGCAATCGCACCGCTGCCGCCCGATCAGCTCAATGCGCTGGTGGCACCCATCGCGTTGTATCCCGACGCCTTGGTGGCGCAATGCCTCAATGCCGCCACGTTTCCCGATCAGGTCTCCATCGCGCAGGATTGGTTGAGTGCGCACGGTGATCTCACTGGCGGCGCGCTCGCATCGGCGGTCGACGCGCAGGCGTGGGACCCCAGCGTCAAGGCGCTCACGCAATTTCCGAATGTGCTGTCGAACATGGCGCAGAACCTCGCCTGGACGTCCAGTCTCGGGCAGGCCTATCACTACCAGCCTGCCGACGTGATGGATGCTGTGCAGCTGATGCGCGCCAAGGCGCAGGCAGCCGGCAACTTGAAGAGCACGCCGCAGATTCGCGTGATCGAGCAGGCACCGCAAACCATCGTGATTCAGCCGGCCGACCCGCAGGTGGTGTACGTGCCGCAGTACAACCCCACCGTCGTCTACGGTGCACCCTACGTGGTGCCGTACTACCGACCGGTGTTCGTCGCTGCGGTGCCGACGATTACGTTTGGCGGCGGCGTTTTCATTGGCGCGGGTATCAGCTCGGGCGTCAGCATCGTCGGCGGTGGCGGCGGTTTTCACTGGGGCTTTAACGCGTGGAACGTCAACTGGGGCGGCGGCGGTACTGTCATCTACAACCACACCACCTACATCCACAACAACATCTGGTACGGCAACCACTACACCTATAACGGCTACAGGCCATGGGGGCCGGGTCCGCACGGACCGTGGCCGTATGGACCGCATGCATTCGGGCCGCCCGCACCCGGCAGCGCGGGCATGCGTCACTACGACGATGACCTTGCGCATCGCTACACCGCCGACGGCGGCGATACGTGGAAGCACGATGGCTACGGCCCGCGCGGCTCCGGTCCGTTCGCGCCGGGCAGTCCGGCCATGCAGCACTACGACAATGCGATGGCCCGTCGTTATCCCGCCGATGGTGGCGACACCTGGAAGCACGGCGGCTACGGCCCGATGGGAGCGGCGCGTGAGGGCTTTGGTCCCACTGCCGACCGCTATCAACACCAAGCCGAGAACACCGCCGATGGCGGCCGGCGCGATCGTGGCAATGCCGATCACTTCAACTCGTTTGCCGGCAATCGCGCGCATTCGGGCTGGAGCGGTAACGGCGCATCCAGTCGCGCGGAAAGCTTCCGCGGTCACGCCAGCATGGCGCGCATGCGCGCACCGGCCATGCACGAGGGTGGTGGTCGCCGCCGTTGAGGCCGATCACCACGACCATCTCACTTAATTCATCGACAGGTAGACCATGACCACTTCACATCCAGCGACACGACTGGTGTCGTTCGGTCCACGCGCGTTGTGCGCACTCGCCATGGGCGCAGCGGCCACGTTTGGCCTGGTGCAGGCCACGCATGCCCTTGCGCAATCCATGCAGCCTTACTTCGCCTCGCCCGAACAGGCAGGGCAGGCACTGGTCGATGCGGTGCGCGCCGGGGACGATCCGGCCGTGGCGTCCATTCTTGGGCCGGATGCGGCATCGGCACTGTCCAGCGGCGATGGCAATGAAGACGCCAGCGCGCAGAAAGCCTTCGTGCGCAAATACGACGCCATGCATCGCTGGGCGCGGCTCACCGATGGCAGCGAAATTCTCTACGTGGGCGCGGACAACTATGCCTATCCGTTCCCTTTGCGCCAGGACGGCAAGGCGGGCTGGCGCTTCGATGGCATGGCCGGCACCGACGAAATCCAGGCACGTCGCATTGGCAGCAACGAACTGCTTGCCATGGACGCCACCCAAGCCATCGCGATGGCGGAAGAAAGCTTCAAGGCCAAGGCGCAGCAATACACCGTGCATATCGTCAGCCAGCCGGGCAAGCACGATGGCCTCTACTGGCCGGCGGCTGAAAGCGACCCGGTGAGTCCGCTCGGTGACCTGCGTGGCCTGCAGGCGTGCGCCACGTGCGCCGAGGGCAGCCAGCTTTTCGATGGCTACGTGTTCCGCATCCTCACCGAAAAGCGTGCCGACAAAGGCGTCTCCAGTTTCGTTGCCAACGGCAAGATGACCGACGGCTTTGCCGTGCTCGCCACGCCGGCCAACTACGGCGCTACCGGCATCATGAGTTTCCTGATCGATCGCGATGGCGTGCTCTACGAGAAGGACCTCGGTGCGGGTACGCCGAAAATGGCAGTAGCCATGAACGTGTATGACCCGAACGACGGCTGGGAGCTGGCGCGGTAGCTCTCCAGGCGTGGGCTTGCTAGATTCGGCGTGCCCAAAGGAAGGCCTGCATGACGTCTCTGCTACTCATACGCCACGGTGAAGTCGAGGGCATCAGCCCACCGATATTCCGTGGCCGCACCGAGCTGGCGCTTACTCCGCGCGGCGTACGCCAGGCGGAGCTGACGCGCGATCATCTACGCCAGCATTGGAACATCGATGCGATCTACTGCAGTCCCTTGGGTCGATGTGTTCGAACGGCAGACACGATTGCCCAGCCGTTCGCCTTGCAGGCGACCACGCTCGCTGGCCTCACCGATATCGACTACGGCGCGTGGTCAGGTCATCCGGTGACGGAAGTGCAAGAGCGGTCGCCCGAGGCATGCGCACTATGGAAAAGCGCGCCGCACACCGTGCGCATGCCGCAAGGCGAGAGTCTGCAGGACGTGGCTGCGCGCGCCACCGATGCGCTTGCCGCGATGCTGGCGGCGCACCCACAAGACACCATCGCGGTAGTTACGCACGACAGCGTGATACGCGTGCTGCTGTGTCATTTTGCCGGTTTGCCGCTATCGGGCTATTGGCTGTTCGAGCCTTCGCCGTGCGGCGTCAGCGTGGTGCAGGCGGGTGACTGCTTCAGTATTCACATGGTCAACGGAATCCAGCATCTGCTGGATGCCTGATCTGCAGCCCAAGGCCTATCGTCCACTTCGACCGGAAAGGTGACCCGTGATCCCACATTTCACTGACCATTCGGCCAACGAGCGGACCTATCTGGCGTGGGTACGCACGGCGATTTCCCTGATGGCGTTCGGCTTTCTGCTGGAGCGCTTCGATATCTTTCTGATCTACGCGGCGAAGTCGGCGGACAAGACTATCGGCGCGCTGCATACGCGAGCGTCCGAATGGCTGGGCCTTGCCTTGCTGCTGGTGGGCGCGCTGGTGATTGTCGGTGCGACCGTGCGTTACTACCGGAATCGTCGCGCCATCGAAGCGTCCGATATTTCTACCTACGGCGATTCCTGGACCGCCCGTGTGATGGCGGCGCTCCTCATCGTGATGGCCATCTTCCTGTTGCTCTACGTGGCAAGGCAGATCGCAGCGCTCGGCTAAGGCCCGGCTACAACTCCTGCTTCAGCGCTTCGGCATAAGCCGCAGCCGGCCAGATCGCCAGCCAGACCCCACGGAACGGCTGCGTGTAGACCGCCTGCTCACGCTCGGCAGCAGTCAATCGCTGCGGATAGGTGATGATCAAGCCATTGGGATGTGCCAACGCCCAATCTTTCAGCGTCTTGTCGTGCCCGTGGAACTGGGTGATGGGACGGATCAGACGGCCGAGGAAAGTGTATTGCCCGTCGTTGGTCTCAAGGTTGGCCACCGGCTGGCCCTTGGCTTCGGCTTTTGCGAGCAACGCGGCTGCAGGCGCAAAGTCGTAGGCCGGCCACAGTGTCAGGGTGAACAAGCCGTTGGCAGCGACGGTGGCGATAAGGCCAGCCATGGCGACACGATAGAGTTCGCCGCGCCGTGGCAACGCCAGCATCAGGGCGAGCACCACAGACAGCACGCCGAACGGCAGGCTGTACGGAACCAGCGCCATGAGTTGCGGAAGGCTGGCCTTGCCATGTTTCACCAGCGAACCCAGGCTGATCAGCGCAACGCCTGCCAGTCCCATCGCCAACGCCATCGGCCATGGCCCGAGCCAACGACTGGCGATGGCGCGGCGGTCGTGCAGACGCGTCAGCGCCGCCGCCATCAACAACGCGAAGCCGGCATATTCGGGTAGCAGGTAATACGCCTGCTTGCCGCTGACCAATGAAAAACCCAGCAGCACGGGGCCGAGCCACACGAACAGAAATCGCAGACCCGTTTCGAACGGGCGTCGCAGCGCGAACAGTGCCAGCCACAGGCGCGGCCACAGCACGAAAGGAAACAGCAATACCGGCAGCATCGGCACGTACCACCAGAATGGCTCGGCATGCGCAAAGGCATCCACCACGCGCCCAGCGGTCTGGTGCACCAGCAGCTTCTGCCGATACACCTCACCGCCCGACCATGCGGCCAATAGCGCCCAGGTAAGCAGCACGCCACAACCCGCGGCAATAGCCACGGCTCCTCGCCCATACCATTGGCGAGGCTCGCGTTTGGCCCATGGCTGCCACAGTGGGCCGAGCAACCAGGGGAATGCCACGTGCAGCAACATTACCGGGCCCTTGGTCAGCAGGCCCAGGCTGACCGCTAGTGCGAACCAGGCAAAGCGCGGTGCCTCGCGTCGCGGCGTCGGCACCAGGCACAGCAGCGCCGCCAGCACGCAATCGGCCAGCAGCACTTCGTACATCACCTGCAGGCCGAACATGAAGCCGTAAGTGAGGGCGCCCAAGATCCATGGCGTGATCTGCGCAACCAGCGGGCGCTCGGGAAACAGGCGTTGCGCCAGTTTGGTGGCAAGCACCAGTTCGACGGCGCCCAGCATTACTTCCAGCAGGCGTGGCCATATATCGCTGACGCCGCCCGCGGCCCAGCCCAACTGAATCAGCCACAGCAACAGCGGTGGCTTGTCGCTGTAGGGCTGCCCGTTGAAATAAGGCACCAGATAGCTATGGCGCAGCCACATCTCCCACGCCACCGACAACGTGCGGGTGGAATACATCGGCATCGGGCCATGCTGGAAAATCGCCACCAGCGCGGCGGCCATCCAGAACAGCAGCCAGGACCAACGGGTCCCCCAGGCAAACAGGGCACGCGGAGTGAGAGAGGGCTGCCGGTTAGGCAAGTCGATGGAAGTCACGCAGTAGCTCGAATCGGTAAGGTCAGTGCTGTTGTCGTAGCGGCAGGTTCAGGTGCGGCTAGCGACGGCTATCGACGCCGCCCCAGTCTTCCACTGTGCCCACCGGCACGATGCCGCCTCGGCAGGCAGGTGCGACGGCATCGGCACGAAACAGTCGCCAGTCGCGGCCACTGGTTACGCCCATGTCCATCGTGGCGGCCGGATCGATACAGGGTGCCATCACGTCGGCAAGCACCAACACCCAGCGATCTGCCGGTGCCTGTTGCTGCCACCGGATCGCATCGGATAACTGGCTATGCCATGGCGTCACGAAGCCGAAGTCGGTGATGGGGCGCTGGAACGCCAGCGGCAGCTCTTCTTTCCAGGCCACCAGCGCCAACTCGCTATGCGGGCCAATGATTTGCTCGACGCGCGCCACCAGCGCAGCGGGAGAACTCGCGTTGGCCAGTAGCGGCGCGCAGCCCAGGCTCCAGACGATCCATACGCCACTGAACGCAGCCAGCAGCGCAGCGGCGGCACGGCGACGCCGGAACACCAGAACGCTCAGCACCATCCACACGCCAATCGCGATAAACATCCACCAGAGCAACGATGCCTGATCACCTAGCTGGCGCGCTGTGGCGAAGCGTGCGGCCGAAGCCGAATGCAGCAGCAACGCGTTCGCGCCTGCGCCCAGGCAGAACAGCGCAAGCACCATCACGAAACCGATGGCGGTCCACTGTGCCCAGCGACGCTGCATGATGCTTTGCAGAAACGGCGCGGCACTGAGCGCGAGCAGGGGCAGCGCCGGCATGATGTACACATCGCGCTTGGCCCGCGTCAGGCTGAAGAACACGATCACCAGTACCGACCATGCCAAGGGCAACAGGAAGCGCGCATCGCGCGCACGACAGCGTTCGCGCCACGCAGGCAGCAGGCCCGGCAAGGCGAGGCTGAGCGGCAGCCACGAGGTGAAGATCACCTCAACGTAGAACCAGGGTGGCTGGAAACTGTTCCATGGGTGCACGTAACGGTGCACGGTCTGGTTGACGAAAATATCGTTGATGTAATGCCGCGCCGTTTCACTGTCATGCGTATGCACATAAAGCAGCAGCGGCACGAGCCATAGCGCAATGGCGGCGACAAAGGCGAGCACACCGCCCAGCCACAGGCCGGGGCGCGATTCGATGACCGGCAGCTCACGCCATTGCCGTTGTCGCGCGAACCACCACGGCAACAGCATCAGGAACGCAAGCACGCCCACGCCCTTGGTGATGACGCCAAGCCCCGCCGCGAAGCAGCCGAGCCAGAACGCACGCCAGTTCGGTCCCAGCAGGAAGTGACGCAGCAGGCCGTAGTTGGCCAGCGTGACGAAGAAGGTAACCGTGGGGTCGATCTGGCCACGCTTGGCCTGAAACACAAACTGCACCGTGCACAGCAGCGCAAGCCCGGCCCACAGGCCCACGCGATGCCCCCACAGTCGCCGACCCAGGTCGTAAACCAGCCACAGCGTGCCGATGGAACTCAACAGCGACGGCAGCAGGAACGCTACCCACCAGTCGCGAGTAAGCACATACGACAGTGCCTGCATCGCCATGAAGGTCGGTGGCTTGTCCGAATACCAGTCGGCACCGCGATGCGGAATCAGCCAGTTGCCCGACGCGATCATCTGATGCGCCACCAACGCAAAGCGAGGCTCATCCGATGGCGTGGGACCACGCATGCCCATGCCCAGCGCCAACAACAGCAGCGCGCCCACGATCAGCAGCCATCGTTCAACTCGCTCGCGTTGCGGCGAGGGTGTCGCACCAGCATCGATCATGGAGCCAAGGCCTGCGGCTCCAGGGCGAACCCGCCGTGAAACAGGGGTTCGGGCTCAGCCGCGGCGTAGGCGTACTCCGTGACCGGCAACGGCGCCTTGCCGAACAATGCCGGGAACGACGTAATCACCTGCCTGGCGGCATCGTGTGCCGACAAGCCACTGGTCAGCAGCGAGCAACTGCCCAGGCCATAGGGCTCATAGACCGAGGCGTCAGTGACGCAGAACATGCCGACGGTGGGCACCTTCGATGCCACGGCCAGATGCATCACGCCGCAGTCGGCGCTGATCATCAGGTCAAGGCCCGCCATCACCGCGCCCATGCGTCGAATATCCGACGAATAGTAACCGGGCCACTCTTCGCTGAGCATCGAACGGCCATGCGCAGGTATGAGCTCGATCAGGCTCGACTGCGGGCTCAGCTCCTTGAACGTGCTGATGAACTCGTTCCACCACTCCATCGGATAACGCTTGGCGCCGGTGGCATTGGCGAAGATACCTACCACGGGAGGCGTGCGCGTCTGGTGCGAGACGCACAACAGCTCGCAAATGGCGTGGCGGCCGTGCGCGTGTTCCGCCTCGGTGAGCCGGATATCGAGCGACGGATACGTACCCTCGCTGGCCGACGGTTGCGTGGGCGTCCAGCGCAGCAGATTGATCGCGCGCTTGGCCATGTGCCGCATCGCCACCTCTTCAGGCACCGCGTGCGTCAGGCCTGAGCGGGACGCCTGGTAATTGCTGAAGCCAAGCTTGTAGCGCCCTCGCAGAACACGCGTCAGCACGCGGCTGAAACCCGAGCCCACGCACGGATCCACGATCAGGTCGTAGGTCGTCTTGCGCACCTGGCTGAGCAGTCCGAGGAACGCGATGGGATGTTTGAAGCCGCGCCGTGGCAGGCAGAAGATGTTCTTGACGCTGAAAAAACTGGCAAACACCTCTTCGGCAATATCACCTTCCGAAATGATGTCGATCTCCGCACCTTTGTACTGACGTTCCAGTTCGGTGATGAGCGGAGTGAGCAGTATCGTGTTACCCAGCCGATGATTCGGTCGGCACACGAGAATGCGGAAAATTCCTTTTCGTGGGATCGGCTCCTGCCAGTGATTCACGATGGATTTGTTCAAGCAGCACCGGTGGTCGTTGATGATGTTTCGGAAAAGACGGTAGGTCGAACAGCGATCGGTGCGGCCGGCAAGAACATGTAGTTCGCAGCAAAATGCCGATGGCCCGCGATTGGCGGGCCACATGCATAAACGTTCCAGATCCCTTTTCGGCATACTAACTTGCTGATCGGGCGTCCGAATAGGTGGTTATTCGGCCGCCGGCCCGCCGGAACAGGCTAACTGCAAGAAATTTCGGTTTCGGGTCAATCGAGGCCCAGGTAGGGACGGCGGCGGCACGACAATTCAGCCAGGGGTGAGACGGGCCGGGCGCCCGTCACGGCGGCGGCTCTCGCTCAGGGTTTCCTGGTGTTCTTCCGTGGCTTGGCCTTGGTTTGGCTCGCCACGATCAGCTGTTGCAGGTATTGGATGCCTTCCTCCTCGGGAAAAAAGGCAACCACATCGGCGACCGACAGCCGGTAGCGCTTTACCAGCGCCAGAAACTCGGCCTTGGCGCGGACGAGCCGCGCATGGCCGGTCACTTCCTCGGGCGCCGCCTGTTGCTTGCGGTCGAGTTCGGCGAGTTCTTCCTGGAAGCGCCGGAAAGCGTCTTTGGGGACGGTCATGACGGTAGATCGTTCTGGCGAGAGCCCGATTGTCTCATGGCCGTGAGGCCGCACGGGCTTGCGCCCGCAGACATCGGGTCCACGAATGCCCTGTCAGGCTCGCCGCACTGGCTCCGGGAGCGGGGCGTGGCGAGGACGCTTATGAGCAAGTACTACTTTGTGGGTAGCGGGATAGCGTCGCTGGCGGGCGCCGCGTTCCTGATTCGCGATGGCGGCGTGCTGGGCAAGGACATCGTCATCCTGGAGGAGTCGCATGATTTCGGCGGCGCCTTCGATGCCCACGGCGACGCCAGCAACGGTTACTTCATGAGCGGCAGCCGCATGTTCGAAGCCAAGTACCTGTGCACCTTCGGCCTGTTGGCCTCCATTCCCTCGGTGAGCAACCCCCAAATCTCGGTGAAGGAGGAAACCGAGCAGGCCGAAAAGAACGCCCGCTGGTTCAACAAGGCGCGCCTGGTCGACCGCGGCGGCAAGATCACCAACTTCCACGAACTGGGCTTCAGCGAGCGCGATCGCCTGGATCTGGTCGGCGTCATGGCCAAGCCGGAACACGTGCTGGATGGCAAGCGCATCGCCGATTGTTTCGAGGAGCATTTCTTCCAGACCAATTTCTGGTTCGAGTGGTGCACGCTGTTTGCCTTCGAGAAATGGCACAGCGCCATCGAGTTCAAGCGTTACCTGCTGCGCTTCGTCCACCATTTCTCGACCATCGATACGCAGGAAGGCATCTATCGCACGCTGTACAACCAGTACGACTCGATGGCGGTGCCGTTGGTGCGCTGGCTGACCTCGCACGGCGTCACTTTCCAGTTCCACACGCGGGTGACCAATCTCGATTTCAAGCCGGCCGGCGATGAGATCACCGTTACCGCCCTGCATTTGGTAAAAGAGGGTAGGGAAGCCACGCAAGCGCTGGGCGATGGCGACAAGGTATTCGTCACCAACGGTTCGATGACGGCCGACAAGGCGTTTGGCTCGAATAGCCAACCGCCACGGCTGGACCGCAGCAAGAAGGCGGGCGCATGGCAGCTATGGGAAACCCTGGCGCAGGGGCGGCCGCAGTTCGGCAACCCTTCGGTGTTCGACGACCACATCGGTGAGTCGTCGTGGATCTCCTATACGGTGACCGTGAAGGAGCCACTGTTCTTTGAGTTGATCAAGGCGTTCAGCGGTAGCAAGCCTGGCACGGGCGGCCTCATCACATTCAAGGATTCGAGCTGGCTGATCACCATCTCCATTTTTCACCAGCCGTTTTTCCGCGATCAACCAGAGGGCGTGTTTGTATGGTGGGGCTACGGCCTGTTCCATGACCGGCCGGGCGACTACGTGAAAAAGACCATGGCCGAGTGTTCGGGTGCGGAGATTCTTGAAGAAGTGCTGGGGCATCTGCACTTCGACAAATACAAGGACGAGATCATCGCCGCATCCCATTGCATTCCCTGCATGATGCCGTACATCACCAGCCAGTTCCTGGTGCGCAAGGGTGGCGATCGACCCCAGGTCGTACCCGAAGGCTCAACCAATCTGGCCTTTCTCGGTCAGTTCTCCGAACAGCCTGACGATGTAGTGTTTACCGTCGAGTATTCCGTGCGCTCGGCACAGACCGCTGTGTACACCCTGCTGAAGCTCGATATGAAACCGCCAGCGGTCTACAAGGGGTTGGAGAGCCCTGAGATCATCGTGAAGGCGATACGCACATTGCACCGGTGAGCTCAATCGTCATTCTCGCGTTCGCGGGGATGACACGTCTCTATAGCTGACGGTGCCCAGGCCGGCTACGCAGTATTAGCACTCATGGGAATCGCCACCCTCACTCGCAGCCCTCGACCCAACGGCGAATCCAACAACTCGATCGACGCGCCGTGTAGCCCCGCCGCACGCTGCACGATCGAAAGCCCCAGGCCATAGCCCTCGCCATGGCTGGACGCCTCACGATGAAACCGCGCGAACACGGCGTCACGCCGCTCAAGCGGAATACCCGGACCGTCGTCGATCACGTCCAGCGTGGTCTCGTGCGCATTCTGTTCGATCGCCAGCTGCACCTGCCCACCCGTGGGCACATGCCGCAGCGCGTTCTCGAGCAGGTTGCGCATCATGGCGGCAAACGCTGCGTCGTAACCCTTCACCAGTACCGGCTCGCCCTGGCCATGAAATCCCAGCCCGATACCGCGGCGCGAAATCACCGGGCTAAGTTCCTCGATGACATCGCCAGCAATGGCGACAAGGTCGATGGTGATCGGTGCGCTTGCGGCAGCGCCCGCTTCCAGCTTGGCCAGGGCCAGCAATTGCTCAACGCGGCGCGCCAGGGTAGCCACGCTCTGGTGCGCGCCGACCACGCTGTCGTGTACCTCCGAGAGGTCGTCGGTTGCCAATGCGCTCTCGAGGTTGAGCATGATCGACGCCAACGGCGTACGCAGTTCGTGCGCCACGTCGGCACTGAAACGACGCTCGCGTTCCAGCGCATCTTCCTGACGGCCCAGTTGTTCGTTCAAAGCGCTCAGTACGGGTTGCAGTTCAAGCGGCGCGTGTTCGAGCGTAATGGGCTCGCGGCTGCCGGGCTCGCGCGAGGTCAGTGCGGATGCCAGCGTCACCAGTGGCCGCAAGCCGCGCGCCACCGACCAGCCAATCAGCAAGGCCAATACTGGCAGGCCGAGCAGGAAGGGCAGGCCGTGTTCAAGCCATAAGGTCTGGATGATGGCCTCGCGCGTGTCGTAACGCTCGGCCACACGGATGACCATGTTGTTGGGCACGTCGATATAGGTATAGACGCGCCAGACGTGGTGCGCCTTTTTCAGGTCCGTGAACGACGACCGATCCGTCGACGAGGGCGGCAGCGCAAGCAGGTTGGCCGAGCCGAGAATCAGTTTTCCACGCGCGTCAAATACCTGATAGCCGACTTCCGACTCCCACGTGGGCACGTCGCCAGCGGCCTGAATCACTTTCTTCTTCTGCACGCTTGCCAGCAGCGGATCGTTGCCAACCAGCCCCTGGATGCCCACGCGCTGCACGAGTGCACTGATGGTGTGTGCGGCTTGGGCCAGCCGGCCATCGGACATTTCCTCCAGTTCCGCGCTGGTGTGCGTATAACTGTAGATCGCCAGCGGCACCCATACGATGAGCAGCATCGCCACGATCATCCAGCGTAGCCGGCCGCGGAGGCTGTTGAGCTTCATTGCGGATCCCGCGGAATCATGTAGCCAAAGGCGCGGATGTTCTGGATGGTCTCGAAACTCAGCTTGCGTCGCAGTGAATGGACGATCACGTCCAGGGCACTGTCACCCACGACCTTGTCATGGCCGTACAGCGAGCTTTCCAGGGTATCCCGGCGCACCAGTCGTCCGGCGCGTTCCATCAAGGCTTGCAACAGGGAGAGTTCGCGGCGCGTGAGGTCCACCCGCTGACCGCGAAAGCTCACTTCCAGCGTGGCGAGGTCCAGGCATAGCGCGCCAACTTCGATACGATTGACGGCCAGGCCTTGCATGCGGCGCGTCAGCGAGCGGATGCGTGCGCCCAGTTCGTCCAGGTGAAATGGCTTGGTGAGGTAGTCGTCCGCGCCGGCATCCAGCCCGTGCACGCGTGCCTGCACCGCATCGCGTGCGGTGAGGATAAGTACCGGCGTGCGGATGTTGTTACGGCGTGCCTCGATGAGCACATCCAGTCCGTCCTTGCCCGGAAGGCCAAGGTCGAGCAGCACCAGATCGGCCGACTCCTCCTGCAGCGCCGCTACCGCCTGATAGCCGTCGAGCAGCCACGTCACGGTATAGGAGAGACGTTCGAGCGCCCGTCGTATCGCTGCGCCCAACTGTTCGTCGTCTTCAATCAGGATGATATGCAAGTGTCGCCCCGTCGATGCTGCCATCGCGACGCACCTCGCGTGTGTCGCTCGGGCAGATTGTCTTGCAGATATGTGACAGGTCCGGGTAACCGGGCCTTTGTTTATGTACTTGTGACGACAAGACGAGGAGCCCAGGGGGAGGGCTCCTCGTTCCGCTCATCAAGGTGTCGCAGGCGTGGGCTTGACCAGACCTGCCGCACGCAGCTCTTCAGCGGCTGCCGCAAGATCGTGCTGCATGACCGGCGAGGCGAGCATGGCGGTAGCCAATGCCTGACCGAACACGCGGCCAGCGTAGATGTCCTGCAGCGTGTGCACGCCCTTCACCACGCGACGCCAGCCAATATCTCGCGCGTGTTGCATCAGCGCATCCGCGTCCTGCGGAAACAGCTGCGCCAGCAGGATGGCATCGACCGTGGCCCGGCTGGAGTGCCCGCTCGGATAGCCGTAACTCTTCTTCTTCGCTTCCTCAGGGTCACGGGCGCAAGCCGATGCCGGCGGGCAGGGCCGCAGACGCTTCCAATGATTCTTGGAGGTATCGACCGCCTGCTTGGTTTCCTCTTCGGCTTCCTTGAACAGCGCTGCCACGTGCGGAAGCTTGTCGGCCTCAAAGCCCGGGCCGACAACCGGGGCGAACGCAAACGCGTCGAACTTTTCTTCCTGCAAGGCGGCGTTGAAATCTGCGGTGGAGCGTTGCGCGAAGGCGCGATCCGTCGCGGCGCGATCGGCCAGATCTTCGGCGCTACCGGGTGCACTGGGCGGCGCGAGTATCGCCATGGCGTTATCCACTTGCGCGGTGGTGAGATAAACGTCGGTGGTGTGGGCACCGTGCGCGCCGGCGACGCTGCAGGTGAGGGAGGCGGCCAACAGCATGGCCAGGCGGATGGGAATGTTTTTCATGATGCGAGTCCGGTTGCCTGATCAAAGTGCCAGCGAGAAAGAGGCAAACCAGCTGCGGCCTGGCAACACGTAGTAGGAGCCCACGTTGCCGCTGACCGAGTTGATGACGAGGTTCTGCTTGTTGAACAGGTTGTCCACCTGCAGGCGCACCTTGTAGCTCTTGAACGCGGCATCCGTGAGGTTTTGGCCGTAGCCAACGCTCATGCCGGTCTGCCAGAAGCCACCCGTGCCTACCGTTGAAGTCACCGTGGAGGCGAAGTCCGGATCGAAGTTCGAGTTGTAGGCCTTTTGCGCACCGGAGAACTTGTCATACAGCGAAGCGAAGAAGCCGTTGTGCTCGTACATGGCACCAATGGCTGCCGTGCGGTTGGGCACGTTGGGGATATCCAGGTCCGAGCCCTTGAACGTGGCGCTCTGCAACGAACCGTTGACGAACACGCTGGTGCCCCAGCCCAGGAAATATGTGGCCTCGCCTTCGATGCCCTTGATGTACGCACCGCGCGCCAGGTAGTACACCGGATCGGTGGTGCCCGGGATGGTGGTGGAGAAAGCGTAGTTCTTGAAGTTGATGAAGTACACGTCGGCGTCCGCGTTGAAGCGGTCGGTCTTGTAGACCGTGCCGAACTGGTAATTCATGGTCTGCTCGGGCGAAGGATTGTTCTGCGCCGGATTGGGTACGTAGAACTCATCCAGGTTGGGTGACAGGAAGCCCTGTGCGGCCGTGGCGTAGATGCTCCAGTCGTCGCGCAGCAGATAGTTGGCCGTGAGGTAGCCCAGCGTCTTGTGCCAGGTCTGGCTGTAGTACAGCGGCGTCTTGGTGGTCTGGTTGATCGGCGCCTGGATGTCGCGGGTGATATCCAGGTTCTTCACGCCCGGGGTGAT
>FTBI01001735.1_pt1 | contig 45393 bp, 46 predicted proteins | sample 1639171 | NCBI WGS metagenome assembly FTBI01 (sample SAMEA3914812, study PRJEB12502) | metagenome | biome: forest; material: soil | place: Canada | collected 2011-07-07 | depth 0.1 m | reverse complement strand
CCCGTGAGATCCAGGAGCGCCTCCCGCAGTTCGCGGATGTCTTTCCCTATCGCCATATCACTCCTTGTCCATTTCTTTATGCGTGTATAATACACATATATTTCGTTATCCAGTTCTGGATGGCGCCGATGCCTCGACACTTGGCAAGGGAGAGCAGACATGAAAGCAGCAGTCGTTAAGGAACCCGGCGCGGCACCCGTTTACGCCGACTTCATCGAGCCAATCGCCGCAGACGGCATCGCCCGCATCGCGGTTGTAGCATCCGCACTCAGCCATGTCACCAAGAGCCGGGCGTCGGGCGCGCACTACAGCTCCGCTGGCACTATTCCTTTCGTCCCCGGCATCGACGGCACCGGCATGCTTGACGACGGGACGCGCGTTTATTTCGTGCTGCCCGAAGCGCCCTTCGGCGGTATGGCCGAGCACTGCATTGTCCAGGAGGTGCGTTTCATTCATCTACCGGAGGCACTGGATGACGTTACTGCGGCGGCCATCGCGATACCCGGAATGTCGTCGTGGGCGGCCCTGGTCGAACGCGCGAAGCTGAGCAAGGGAGAAACCGTTCTGATCAACGGTGCAACTGGCGTATCGGGTCGTCTCGCCGTGCAAATCGCAAAGTATCTGGGCGCAGGCAAAGTCGTGGCGACCGGACGAAACGTGGGCACACTGTCATCACTTCACGCACTCGGCGCCGACGTGACGATTAATCTCGGGCAGGATAAAGACACACTCGAGAACGCGTTCAAGAAGGTGTTTGAAGAGGGTGTCGGGGTCGTTCTCGACTATCTTTGGGGACCCACCGCCGAACTGTTGTTGGCAGCAGCGACCAGAACGGCACCAGACGCTGTTCCCATCCGATTTGTTCAGATTGGCTCGCTTGGCGGATCGACAATCACCCTTCCCAGCGCGGCACTTCGATCATCGGCCATCGAATTAATGGGCAGCGGGATTGGCAGCATTCCCATGCCGCGCATCTTTGGTGCGATTGAACAGATGCTCAACGCGACGATTCCTGGCGGCTTCAAGATTGCAACGAAGCCCGTGCCCCTGTCCCAGATAACTGAACACTGGACAGACAACGAGAGCACCGTGCGGACAGTATTTACCACAGGCGGCTAGCCGTGAAGCGGAGCTGCGCGACGGCTAGCCAAGGTGTCCCTGGTCTGCAAATATATCGCCCATCTGGACGGCAGCACCGGATCTTTCGCACAGCGTCAATTGGGGACTGCCGAGTCCTGAGTTTCCGGACACCGAGGCTCTTTTTCTGTGCCGACGAAGCGTATAGATTTTGATCGAACGTGCTAACCGCACACTCGACGAGTTCTCACCATGACCAAGCTTGTAGTGCTCTATAAGACGCCATCGGCTCCAGAAGCATTCGACGCGCACTACTTTTCGACACATGCGCCGCTTACCAAGCAGATACCCGGGCTTTTGAATTTCGAAGTCAGCACCGGGCCTGTCACGACCCCTGCGGGCGCTTCGCCCTATCATCTCGTGGCCGTTCTGAGCTTCGAGTCAACGGAAGCCTTGCGTCACGGGGTCGATTCGCCCGAGGGTAAGGCCGCGGCTAAGGATCTCGAGAATTTTGCGCAGGCTGGAGTCGGACTTCTCATGTTTGATACAAAAGAAGTCTGATTCCGTCTCTAGCCGCATAGGTGCCCCCGGTCACTACATGTTCTTGAGAAACAAGACGTTTCTCAAGAACATGTCTGCTCACGCGTAGCGTGCGAGGAACATGTCGGCGGCCGATTCCGCCACTTGTTTTTGCTCCTGTTCGCCGAGCGTCGCCTGCCCCATCGTCACCTGCGGCCAGAACGCAAACGCCTTCACGAGCGCCTGCAATTGCAGCGCCGCGAAAAGCGGATCGTCGGTCTTCAGACGCCCGTCGGCCGCAGCCGCACGGATCCACACCGTCAGGTCCTCCTCGCGATCGCCTAGGCGGCCAACCATGTCTCGCGCCCGCTCCGGCGAATGGATGCCGGCTGCGATCGCCACACGTGCAAGCGCCAGGAAGGACTCCCCATTCAAAAGCCGCAATTTGCGGCCCAGCAGGTCGAGCAACTGAGCGCGCAATGGTTGGTCAGTGCGATAGGCGGGAGCATCGCCCGTCTGGCTCGCGTCCCACAACTGATGAAGAATCGCTGCGAACAGTGCTTCCTTGCTCGGGAAATGGTTATAGACCGTCCGTTTTGAGACGCTCGCCCGCGCCGCAATGCGGTCCATGCTGGCAACGTCGTAGCCGGACGCGAGGAACTCCTCGATCGCGGCGGCGACTATAGCGGCACGCTTGCGGTCCGTCAGACGTTGATGGGTGGCAGTGGAATCCATGTCGCGATTTTACACTGAGCAGTTTACTTTCCTGCGAAATAAACTACACTCACGAGTGTACATTTTTCTCCGGATGCTCTATCCCATGACGTTGCTTCCCGTTCGAGTCCGCCGCGCGCTCGGCCTTACCGCCGCGCAACGAAGCCGCGCTTTGTCCAGTTCTTCAAGACAGCACGACGGCGAACGCTTTCGCAACGTCGCGCCGCGCCCCGCCGAAGGCCTGCGCAAGACGCTCTCCATCATGTGGAACCTGTTGACCAATAAGCCACGCGGCACAATGCCGACAGGCACATTGCCCGTCGACGTGTTGACACGCGCACAGCTCGATGCGGCCCCAGACCGCAGCCTCTACCGGCTCGGTCATTCGACGATACTGCTGAAGCTGCGCGGTCAGTTCTGGCTGACCGATCCCGTATTCGCCGAGCGTGCCTCTCCGTTTCGGCATCTCGGCCCGAAGCGATTTCATGCGCCGCCGCTCGCGCTCACCGATTTACCCCCGCTGCGTGGCGTAATCCTGTCGCATGACCACTACGACCACCTGGACCGCGAAACCGTGCTCGCGCTCGCGGAGAAGACTGGTGTATTCCTGACCACGCTCGGCGTTGGCGACCGGTTGATCGAATGGGGCATCGATGCGTCGAAGGTGCGGCAGTTCGACTGGTGGCAAGGCACCGAAATAGACGGGTTGCAATTCACCGCTGCGCCCGCGCAGCATTTTTCCGGGCGCAGTCTGCTCGACGGCAACAGTACCCTATGGGCGTCGTGGGTCATCGTCGACAATGATCTACGTGTGTTCTTCAGCGGCGACACGGGCTACTTCGATGGTTTCAAGGCGATCGGCGAGCGCCTTGGGCCGTTCGACGTCACGCTGGTCGAGACGGGCGCATACGACCCGCAGTGGCCGTACGTTCACATGCAACCCGAAGAAACGGTGCAAGCGCATATCGATTTGCGCGGCCGTTGGCTCGTACCCATCCACAACGGCACCTTCGACCTCGCGATGCATCGCTGGCAGGATCCGTTCGAAAGAGTGACGGGACTGGCCCTCGCGCGCGGTGTCGCGCTGTCGACGCCCCGCATGGGCGAGCGGCTGGATCTGAACACGCCGCACCGGGGCGAATCCTGGTGGCGTCAAACCGTCGAGACAGTCGCTGCGCCAAAGGCTGCATGGCGCCTGTGTGCGTCGCGCAGTGCCACAGACGCGAAGCCTTCTTGATCTCTCGCGGGGGACCGATTACTCGGGACGACGCGCACCGGACTCCAAGTCGCTACCCTAGTTTCCCCTGCATGCCCTGGACGAACCACCCCATGCTGCGGATGCCGTCTGCGTTCAACGCCTGCCCGCTCGCCACCTTGGTTGCCCCTGCCTGATCGCGGATCGGCCCCGCGAACACGTCGAGCTTCCCGGCTGAGATCTGTGACTGGACATCGGTCAGCCGCTGGATTCCTGCTGCGCCCAGCGCAGGGTGGTATGGCGCCATTTTGACGACACCTGCCGCTAGCCCATCCCATCGGCTTTCAGATTTCCACCGGTGATCGAGCACGCCACGCGCCGCGCCGATATACACGCTGCTCCAGTCAAGCGTAAAAGACGTCAGGCACGTCCTTGGCCCATAGCGGGACATGTCGCTCGCATAGCCAATCGACCAGACGGCCACCTCCTCGCATACCTGCACGGTTGCCGGTGTGTCGGTCATCGAAATCAGCACATCGGCGCCCAGACCAATCAATGTGTGGGCGGCATCGCGCTCCTTGCCCGGATCGAACCAGGAATTGAGCCATAGCACTTTGCAGGTGATCGATGGATCGACGCTGCGGGCGCCCAGCAAGAAGGCATTCGCAGGGCCCACCACATCGGGCACGGGAAAGCCGCCGATAAATCCCAGGACACGGCTCTTTGTTTTCTGTGCAGCGGCGACTCCCGCGAGATATGTACCTTCGAAGTAACGCGCTTCAAACGTGCCGAGATTGGCTTGTGTGCGCAACCCGGAGCAACTCTCAAACGTCGTATCCGAAGCTTGTGCCGCCACGCGCATCAGCGGCTGCGTATGCGAAAAGCTGGTGCCAAAAATCAGTTGATGACCGCTCGCGGCCAGCTCACGAAATACGCGCTCCGAGTCCGCGGGCTGCGACACGTTCTCGATACAGGTCGAACGCACCTGTCCCTTGAATGCCGCTTCCATCGCCAGACGACCCATTTCGTGCTGCCGAGTCCATCCAATATCGGCAATCGCCGAGACGTAGACGACGCCGACCTTGAGTGCCGGCTGAGCCTCGGGCGCTGCCCATACGGCCGGAGCCCGCAAGCCGATAGCGGCAAGCCCGGCGCCAGAGAGCTGCTTGAGAAATTGACGTCGAGTGTCATTGGCCATAGTAGGTCCTGGGTTGGATGCTTTAAATGTGGGGCATTTTTGATCGGCGCACAATTGAGCGCGATAGCGGCGCGAGCCGCACGTTCGGCTGTACCGTCGAAACGACTGTAAAGTCGCCCGGCCGCCTGGATAAGGCCGACAATAAACAGCACCATCCCACTTTCGGGATACTCGACACTTGTTTCGCGGAAATCGTCATGACGGACATCAAGCTGATCGAAGCCTTCGTCTTGGTGATGAAACATGGCACGCTTGCCGCCGCTGAAAGCGAAGGCAACGTACCCAAAGCCACCCTGAGCCGGCATCTTCTCAAGCTCGAAGAATCACTCGGGGCGCAACTGTTTCTCCGAACGGGCAGACGCCCCATCCCCACCCAGGCGGCTCAGACGCTCTTCGTGCATTGTGTGCGTCTTCTCGCAGACCTCAACGCGGGCATGGACGAAGCGAAGGCCGTGGTACAGGCGGTGTCAGACGGCATGCGGGGCGAGTTGACCGTCGCAACAACGAGTCACTTCAGCACTTCCTTCGTCAGTCAGATTCAAGGAAAGTATCTGCTGCGACATCCGGGCGTGGTCTGCAATCTCTATGTTGTGCCGGACCCGACAGCCAGCTTTGCCGACGATGTCGACTGCTACATCTGTTCGGGACCCCCTGAGCATCCCAATCTCGTTGCGCGCCTGCTCGGACATCTGAACTACCGTCTGTTCGCGAGCCCCGCTTATCTCATCAAGAACGGACTGCCACAATTACCCGACGATCTGGCGAAACATCGTGGAATCGTACTTAAACAGCCCCCAAAAGAAACACGGGTAGTCCTCCACTCGAATGGCGAATCTTTCACCTGCCTCTTCGACAAGACAGCTTGCACGAACGACTACTGGGTCATGAAGAGCATGGCCGTCGATGGCAACGGCATTGCGCTGCTACCCGACTACTTCGCTCGACCCGAAGTCACGGCGGGCATGTTGAGCCCGGTCCTTCCCGGATGGAACGCGCCGCCCGTACCGGTTTATTGCGCCTATCAGAAGCAACGTTATATGGCCAAGAAGCTGCGCGCCTTCATAGACCTCGCGGCCAGGTCGTTTGCGCAAATCGACTCGCTCCAGTACTACATCGTCGATCAGCACGCGCACGATCGTTCGGCCGCGCTGTTCTGGGATTAGGCAGCACTTGCGCCAATCGACGTGCCATAGCCAAACTCAAGCGCGGAGAGCCATCGCCGATATGCCACCGACATCCGGTCGCATCGCTGATGCAACTCGGCGGTCATGTCGAGTGGCAGAAACTTCGGGTCTTGCGACTCGACAATCGGCGTGTCTTGCACGAGGATCTCCATGTTGAAATCATGGAGTTCCTGATCGGTGTGGATCGCATCGTCTTCGTGGACCGCTACGAGCCATACGCGCGATTCGGTCCGCGAAACTGGTGAGACGACGATCATGATGTGAAGCGCGCTCTGACCACCACTCGCCACTTTAGTGAGCGTGGCGATGAGGGGTCGCTTTACGCGATAGAGGTATTCAATCAGCGCGCCAGCTTGACCCGGCATGCCGGCCGGCTGCCAGAAACGGCACTGCCTGGCCTCCAGTCCGTCTGGCGACTCGATCACTTCATAGTCGGGAACTTCGGTATGCGCGAGCTCGCCGAGAATGCCCGTATGCACAAAAGGAAAATGCGCCATATCGAGGAAGTTCTCGACGACGCGCGGCCCAGAAGACTGAATACGCTGCGGCGCGAGGTTGATATGGCGAGTGCCGGCGATGTCGTACTCGGGGAAGACATCAAGCGAATAGGCCGGCTCTCCCAGACATACCCAGATCACACCGTACTTCTCCTGTGCCTTGTAGGTACGCGCGCACGCCCGCTTCGTCGGCACGAGCGAGGGATTCGACGGAATGTGAGTGCACTGCCCACTCGCCTCGTAGCGCCACCCGTGATACGGGCATACGAGCTCGCCTGCGTTCACGGTGCCGGGTGAAAGTTGAGCCCCGCGATGCGGGCAATAGTCCCGCCAGACCTGAAGATGGCGCTCGACATCGCGCCATACGACCAGGCGCTCTTCCCCGACTACAAACGCCCGCGCCGATTCCGGGGCGATCTCCGAGCCGTTGCAGACAGGAAGCCATTCAGTGAGTAGCAGTGCGTCGGGATGCATGATCGGCCAGAAGACAAAGTGTGAGATCTTCGACGCTACGGGTTAGAGGCGTGGCAAACAAGCCCGAACGCGGAACGAACCGTCCCATTCGTGGAATGCCGCCTTGAGGACGACATCGCCATTTGCCAATGGCGCCCAAAACGGCGATATTTCCATTTCCGCAGCACGCGCCTTCGCCCCTCCGTTCGTCAAGACCGACCCCGACCCATGCTCCGCTCTCCCAACCGCCGTTTAATCGTACTAACCGCCGCAACGTTTCCCCTTACCTTTGCAATCCCGGCAATTGCAGCGCAAACACCCCGGACGAGCGCGACCGAAGGCCGCTTCGCCGAACTCGAAAAGACGTCTGGCGGACGTCTAGGTGTGTTCGCACTCGATACCGCGAATAGCTCGCAAGTCCACTACCGGGCCAATGAACGCTTTCCCTTCTGCAGCACATTCAAGTTCATCCTTGTCGGCACCATTCTCACCCGAAGCACTGACGGGACCGGGCTCATGCAGCAGCGCATCCATTACACGCTGAGCGATCTCGCACACTACTCACCCGTCACGTCCGAACACATTGCCGACGGCATGACCGTGGCCGAACTCTGTCGCGCCGCGATCCAGCATAGCGACAATACGGCCGCCAATCAGTTGATCAAGATTCTCGGGGGACCGGCCGCCGTGACGGCGTTTGCTCGTTCCATCGGCGATCGTGAGTTTCGCCTCGACCGATGGGAGACCGAACTCAACACGGCGATTCCTGGCGACCCGCGTGACACCTCGACACCGGTTGCCCTGTCAAGCAGTTTTCAGTTGCTGGTGCTCGGCGACGCCTTGCCCGTTCCGCAACGGGAACAGTTGGCGGACTGGCTGCGTGGAAACACCACGGGTGCAAACCGCATCAGAGCCGGCATCCCCTCCGGTTGGCAAGTGGGCGACAAGACCGGCAGTGGCGACTACGGAACCGCGAACGATATCGCCGTGATCTGGCCTCCCGCCCGCGCGCCGATCATTCTTGCCGTCTACCATACCCAGCGAAAGGCAGACGCCAAATACCGCGAAGACGTGATCGCCGAGGCCGCGCGAATTGCGGTCGATCTGCTGGATCCCGAGGACGCGAGAAGGAAAAGAACACGGATGTAAAGATACGGCCCTGAACGCCGCCGATGCGCCTCGTCGCGTGCGCACCCTGTCTAAGCATCGGCTCTCGACGCAGTGATCGCTTAATTGCACTCAAGTTTTGCAGTCAATCTGCCGTAATCTTGGATTATTAGACCCGTCGGCATCGATGAGAAACACAGCGCCCGCTCGCCACTTTCTCGTCCCGACGGCTTTACCTGACCTTCCATGATTTCCGGGGTCAAATTTGCGCTCCCCGCCAAAGCTGAGATACCTCATCTCGCTCGCTGTCTGTTTCGTCGGCTTGCACGCGATGTGTTTCGCGATCTTCCAGACATGGTTGCCGTTCGCGACGTATCTGTTTCTTCTGCTTGCCCCGGTATTCGCGTTTGCCACCTGTTGCTGGCGTGCCGCGACGGAAGACCGCTCCTCCCGCTCGCCCTGGATCCTGCTGTCCATCGGTATGTTTCTGTGGTCGACGGGCATTTTCCTAAGTAGCTGGGAAGAAATCCTCCAGCACCTACCGACCAGCATTGCGTGGTTTTCCGACTTCTGCTTTTTCCTCTATGGCGTCCCGGTGCTGTTTGCCATCTCGTCGGTTGCCGCTGAACAGCGAATTGCGTTCTTCGTCTGGCTCGATGGCGTGCAGGCCGTGCTGACCGGGTACCTGACTTATGTCGCGATCTTTTCTGTGACGCCGTTTGCCGATGTGTCGCCCCAGCCCGTCTCAGCGACCGTGTTGCTGCTGACTTACAACGTCGAAAATCTCCTGCTCGCGGGCGCGGCCACTTTGCGATTGCTCGGTCAGCCTCGCGGCAAAGACCGAGGCTTCTATCTCCGCCTGTGCATCTTTTTATGGGTCTACTGCGTCATGGCTTGGATCTACAACGCGTGGGCTGCAACGAGCGACACTCACGAAGTGTTCGACGTCATGGTCGACCTGCCCTTTTTGCTGCTTGCCATCCTTTGCCTGACGCCTGCATCGTCCGAACCACGGGTCGAGTCTTCCGCGCGAAAACATCCACTCGCCCAATTCATCGAAGTAGGGAGCCCGATCTTCTATACGGTGGCGCTCGTGTCGCTCGGGATCTCCCTGGTGCCCCAGCATTTTTATGTAGGCGCATCCGGGATCGCCGTCGCGATTGTGGTCTACGCCACCCGCTCGACTGCGCTTCAAGGGCGATATTTCCGGACGCAACAAGCGTTGCACGAAGCCCGCGACCGCCTTGAAAAGATGACGCTGACCGACGCCTTGACGGGGGTCGCCAATCGCCGGTGTTTCGACCAGTCACTCGTCCTCGAATGGAACCGTGCGATACGGCACCGTCATTCCCTGGCGTTGCTGCTTATCGATATCGACCACTTCAAGAGACTGAATGACCGCTATGGCCATCTGGTGGGTGACAAGTGTTTGGCCGAAATTGCGAGTGCATTGCAAGAATCGCTGCCGCGCAGTGGCGACCTGCTCGCACGCTACGGCGGTGAGGAGTTCGGGGCCATCCTGCCGGCAACGGATGAAAACGGCACACGATCAGTCGCTGCAAAAATGCAAGCCGCGGTCCGCACGCTCAATATCAGCAACGAATCGCCGACCGGCGAACTGGTGACGATCAGCATCGGGGTTGCCGTCTTCGATTCACTTCAAACGGGTGACCCCGCCGATATTGTGAAAGTCGCCGACCGAGCGCTCTATAACGCCAAGGAACACGGACGCAATCGCATTGAATCCGGCATTCAACCCGCCTAGCGATGCAGGCGGTGCATCGGGCATCAATCGGGTGCGCAGTGCACGATGAACTCGACGAGCTTCGCCGGCCCGAAGGTGTTGCTGATCGCCACGTCCGCGGCGTCTCGCCCGCGGGCCATCAACACGCGCCCGGTTCGTGGCGCGTTATTGCGCGGATCAAATGTCTGCCAGCTACCGCCGACATACGCTTCGAACCACGCTGCAAAATCCATGGGACTGTACGGAGGCGGAAGGCCGACGTCGCTGATGTATCCGGTGCAATATCGTGCCGGTATATTCAGCGCACGACAGAGTCCGACCGCCAGATGGGCGAAATCACGGCACACGCCCTGCTGGTCCTGATAGACCTGCCACGCCGTCTTGGTCGGCCGCGCAAATGCGTAGCCGAATGTGATGTGTCCATGAACGAAGTCGCAGATTGCCTGCACACGGTCACGGCCAGGCGCTGTGTGACCAAAGCGCTGCCACGCGGCTTCTGACAGCAGGTCGGTTTCGCAATATCGGCTGCCGAGCAGAAACACGAGGCATTCGTCGGGCAAGGACTCGACCGAGTGCTGGTAACCGTAGGGCTCGCGGATCTCCGGCTGATCGGAAATGCTGATCACCGCGGTTGTCGACATCTTCAAGCGGCCGGCTGGCGCCACGATGCGGCTGCAGAGATTGCCGAATCCGTCCCGATACTGCGTGATCGGCACCGGTGGATCGAGCATGAGCACATCGGGCGACAACACGTCCTGTACGCGCGAGAAGTGTGTATTCAGCATCAACATCATGGGTGTCGGCTGCACGCATTCATAGGTCAGTTCATAGCCAACGCGAAGTCTCATCACAGCGGTCCTTTGTTCGATCGAGTTCAATCGCGCTCCTCCGTTACCCTGACCTCGACATCGAGACCGCGGAACGAATCCGGTGCGCCGCTCCATGTCCCATGCAAGGGTAATGCCTGGTGCTGGTCCCATGCGACGGCCACGCGGATCAGATGCCGGTTCCCGACGATGCTGTTGGTCGGATCGAAGTCCACCCAACCCGCTCCCGGCAAGAAAATCTGCAGCCATGCGTGAGTCGCTCCCCCTCCCACTGTGTCACCGAGGTCAGGAACAAAAATATAACCACTGACAAACCGCGCAGCCAATCCCAGAGAACGCGCCGCGTCGATCATCAACACTGCAAAATCGCGGCAACTGCCTTCACGTCGGCGCAAGGTATCGGCGGGACGATTCACCCCTTTCTCGACACGTCGGGTATAAGAAAACAGGCTCTTGATCTCGATTGTCATCGCGCGCAACAGCGCAATCGTGCTTTTGTCACCGCCTCGTCCGACGAAACTGCGCGCCCAGGTATTCACGCTCGCTGTTGGATATCGGCGATTGCGCGCATTCACGAGATCGGCCGCTTCCTCATTGGTGTATGCGAAAGGCCAGGTTGCCGCATAGGGTTCAATCGCGTATTCAGGAAGGGGAGCTTCGAAGTGCTCGATCGTCACGTTGCTTTCGAAGGTCAGTTCCGCCGCCTCGCCCGCAAATGTGGCCACCGCCACGGAGTTGTCAAATACGTCGTGCAGCCAATGCAGCCGTGCCGGTGTCGGTACGATCGACAAGTCCGACGACACTAGGCGCATGTCGTGACTGGCTCGCGGGCGAAACATCATTCTGTGTTCGCCGAAACTCACCGGCTCGGAATATCGGTAGATGCTGGTGTGCCGCACAGACAGGCGTTGCGGCTCATTCATGTTGTCCACCCGTCAGAGAGGCAAAGCGGTTTGCCAAGGCGGGCGTCGTATCGTGTCCGACGCCACGTTCGGCCCGGCGGTGGAAGGGATCACTCGGCAGCAAATTGACGAACGCTCGCCCAATGCGCGTCAGCGCGGCCATTCGGCCACCCCTCCTGTTCCCACAGCAGGTAGGCACGCTCACGGAACTGCTGATCCTGCGCGCGACACCAGTATTCGTCCGCCCGCCCGTCGGGAGCGCCATCTTGCTTCCAGAGCAGGTACGCCCGTTGGCGAGTCGCGTCGTCCAGGCTCGACTTGGTTTCGGACTCGACCCCGATGTCATCTCCGTAAGAGGCCATAGGCCCACCGCGGCTCACATGCAGGCGAGCGGACAGGCCTGGAAGATCGGCGATAGAAACTAGCCTCCCATACGCTGCAGCCTCCAGCGCCTTCGCCAGAAAACGGGCATCGTCGTCGGCACAACCGGAAGGATCGAGCGTGACAGGATAGGTGTGAATCACCGTCCCATGACTGTTCAGGACATCCACTAAGCGCTCGGCCATTGTCGTGCTCCCGGTTGCAACGCCACGCTGCGACGACGGTGGCCACCCGTTTAAATGCATTGGTATGCCCATCGGCCTGCAGAATTCAACTTACCACGCCAAAGGTCGCTGAAATGGCCAATTTCCTACGGAAACTCAGACGCTAGGGGTTTCCCTTAAGCTGCGATGAGAACGCGCAACGATCACAGCAGAAGTCCAGTCGCCCGATAGGCTTCGACCGTGTTATCGAATACAGAAATGTCACCCCGGCCGCGAGACACGAGTTGAGCCCCTTCAATAGCCGAGAAAATGGCGTACGCGTGTCGTTGAGCGACCTCCACCCCCGCCATCGGGTTGTGGCGTGAAAGGAGCTGGGTCAACCACGCGACGTTGACTTCAGTGAATCTGTCCACCTCAGCCCTGACTTCGGCGGGTAAATCGTCCCGCTCTGCCGACATGATTCCGCACAGGCACATCCGGTTGTCGTTCTCGAGTGCCGCCCGGAAGACATTCGTATAGTTCCTAAGGCACACGGACAAATCTTCCGATACCTCGGAGAAATCGCCAAAGCATTTCTCCGCCTCATCGGTATAGCGCTGTGCCAGGGCGGCACCCAGCTCTCCTTTGGTGGCGAAGTGATGATGAATGGCGGCGCTCGACACGCCCACTACCTTCCCGATCTCACGAAAACTGAGCGCGTTGTAGCCATGCGCCTGCACCATCAGGCGCGCCACGCTCAGGATTTTTTCTCTAGTGTCTGTTGGTGTAGTCAAGGTATGGGTTACCTATCGATAGATAAGTGTTGACATGCTCGGATGCAGGCCTCTACTATACCTCAACCGCTTACCTACCGATAAGTAAGCAACGCCACCCACAGAGAGATCCGATGAAAATTTACGACACCCCAGGCTTCCCCAATCCCCTGCGCATCCGTATCGTTCTGGCCGAAAAAGGGCTGGCGTCGCAAGTTGAATTTGTGCCCATCGACCTGCCAGCAGCAGAACACAAACAAACCGCGTTTCTCGCAAAGAACCCAACGGGAACCGTGCCTGTGCTGGAACTCGAGGACGGGACGTTTCTCTCCGAGTGCACCGCCATCACGGAATACCTCGACAACCTCGACGGCAATCCGACGCTCACCGGCAAAACACCGCGTGAAAAAGGCGTGATCCATATGATGCAGAAACGTGCCGAGTCAGAACTGATCGACTCGATCGGCATCTATTTCCACCACGCCACGCCGGGACTCGGCGCACGCAATGAAGTCTACAAAAGCCCAGACTGGAGCGGCCGCAGCGAATGGGGCACGATGCATCGGGTGAAGGCTGAGGCAGGTATGCGGTATTTCAACGAGGTCCTGAAGGCCCAACCGTATGTGGCAGGCGAACATTTCTCGATGGCCGACTGCACCGTATTGGGCGGCTTGTTATTCGCGCGGTATGCCGATATTCCGGTTCCCGCAGAATGCACCGCGCTGCTGGAATGGAAAGCAAGAGTGGACCAACGTCCGAGCGTGAAGAACCCCGCCTGACGGCAGGGAAAGTAGGCTTACAACCCCGCGTTGCGGGAGACTGCGCCAGCGATCGCACTCCAGTCGATGTCGTCACCTTCCTGCGCGAGGGTTTCCAGCAGATGATCGCGGACGATGCCCAATATCGGCATCGGTACGCGCGCACTGCTGGCCGCTGAGGCCACCAGCGTCATGTCCTTAAGACCGAGCGGTGCCGTAAAGCCCGCCGGACGAAAACGCTCATTGACCAGAATGTCGCCGTAGACCTGATAGACCGGTGCGTTGAAAATCGTCCCCGTCAAAACTTCCAGAAAGCTCGCCTTTTCCACACCATATTTCTGGCACAGCGTCATCGCCTCGGCCATGGCTTCGATCGCGGCCATGATCATGAAGTTGCCGCCCAGCTTGACCACATTGGCCGCCGACGGTTTTTCCGCCAATGTAAAGACGCGCTGACCCATCGCTGCAAAAACGGGTTCGCATAAGGCAAGCACGTCAGCCGGACCCGCTGCGGCAATGAAAAGCTTGCCGGCTTCGGCGGCCGGAGGGCGGCCGAAGACCGGCGCCGAAGCGTAGCCTCGGCCCGCTTCGCTATGAGCCTGGGTAAGACGCTCCGAGAGTTTGACGCTGATGGTGCTCATCGAGATATGCGACGCCTTGCCGGTAGCCGCCAGAATACCGCCCGTCCCGAACACCACCTCTTCGAGTGCCGCGTCATTGGCCACCATCGTCATGACCAGTTCGCCGTTTGCCGCGTCCGCCGGTGTCTGGGCCTGCTTCGCGCCCGCGGCCACGAGTGGCGCGCATTTGTCCGGTGAGCGGTTCCAGACGGTGACTTCGTGGCCGGCCCTGATGAGATTGCCGGCCATCGCGCTACCCATACTGCCCAGTCCTGCAAAACCGATTTTCATAACGCTCTCTCGACGTGAGTGCTTCGTTTGTGTCTATTCGAAATCAGGACCGCCTCAGCGCCCGGCCGCCCATAGCAATGAGAGACCGGATGAGAGCATCAGGCTATCCACAATCAATCTGAACGTACGCGCACTCATGCGCATCACGATGTAGCGCGCGGCGAAGGACCCGATCATCAGTGCTGAGCCGGTAATCAAACCACTCAGCACAACACTCGCCGGGAGCGCCCCAAAGTGCTGGAACACCGCGACCTTGACGCCATATACCGCAAGTGATCCGGCCGCTTCGGTCGCGAGGAACGCGCCCTTGACGAGCCCATACGACATGAAGACCGGCACTGTGATTGGCCCGGTAGACACCACGATGCCCGTCAGGAAACCGACCACGCCGCCAATCAAGGCAAGATGAAAGAGCGAGAACTTGAGCGCTCGGCGGGCGAGCCAGCGCCGGGTCGGCACCATCGCGATAAAAAATACCCCGAGCGCCAGTTCCACCGCGTGCGGCGGAAGAGCGAGCAGTGTCCGCACGCCGAGTGCCGCGCCGGGAACGGCTGTCGAGCAATAGGCCGCGCAAGCACGCCAGTCGATCTCTCGCCACCAGGCGAACACTTTACCGAGGTTACCCATGATCGCGGCGATCGCCATGATCGGCACAGCCTGCTTGGGGCCGAACGACATCACGAGCACGGGCATGAGCAGCATCGACGAACCGGTGCCGATGACGCCGCTCAGGATGCCGGCCAAGAGTCCGACTGAAAGAACAAGAAAGTATTCCATGCTGTCGGATGGAGTAAGGGTCGCCGATATTGTAGTCGCAGCGTAGCGCTGAAAACCCCTGCGATCGAAATGCCGGACGTCAGGCCTGCGGGCTATGCGATTACAATCGGCGCACGCGAAGCGGCCTTCAGGGGTCTTTCGCTCGGCCTTCGCTTCACCCTCCCCGCTACGTTCCTTGCGTGTCGCGGATCGCTTGGACGGATCCAGGAATTACCGATTTCGACTGAGGCGACCACGGTCTCAGCCGTACGATCGTCATATTTGAACGCGCTTTCGTTTGCGACTTGACCGCGCTTTTCCGTTCCTGAAAAATTGCTTGTCGCCAGCTTCACGATGTTTATCGGGATCGCATAAACGACGGGCGCGATTTTAAAAGGCATTGCATATGAATCATTACACAGCCTTGCCCGACATACGCCCCGTTTCAGGCCCGGGCATGGCCCACAACCACTTCTCCGTCAAAGCAGAGGCGCCCCGGCGACAACTGCTGGCGTGGCGCGACCGGGTGGGTCACATCATCGATGTGCTGCCCTCGATCGGTGAGCTCGACAAACCGTTCAACGCCTCGATCGATCGCTACGATCTCAACGGGCTGATCTTTACCGATTGCCGCTCGGACCAGATGGTGCTCGAGCGTTCGATCGCGCGAATCTCGAAAGACAGGGTTCGGCATTACGCTTTTCACGTCATGATGGAAGGCAGCATTGACGGCATCGTCGTGCCCGCTTCAAGGGGCCAGGATCCGACCTCCACCACCGGCATCCTGGCACTGGACTTGAATCAGCCCGTGCGTATGCGACGCAGCAATGGGCGCGTGCTGACGTTCTTCGCGCCGGGCTCACTCGTGCAGGAGGGATTTCCCGATCCCGACTCCATCCATGGCCGCACATTGGACAATACGACGCCCCTGGCGCGGCTGATCATCGATCATGTGACAGCATTGAGCCGAAGCGTGACGACGATGAGCGCCAGCGAGGCGAACAGCGCCGTGCTGGGAAGTGTGCGGCTCATGGTGGCGGCCTTCGGCAAACAAGCCCGCCTCAGCGGCAACGTGCGCGCCGCCGCCCGCGCAGCGATGTTCGGCCAAGTGCGGCGCTATATCCAGGCAAACATTCATCAGGCTGACCTCTCTCCCGAGAGCGTCTTGCGTGCGCTTGGGCTGACCCGCTCCACGATCTACCGTCTGTTCCAGCATGAAGGCGGTCTCGTTGCCTACATTCGTCATCTCCGGCTGCGCCAGGCAGCCGACGAGCTGGCGCGCTTTCCTCACGTGACGGTGATGGAGATCGCATTCGGGCTCGGTTTTAATAGTGCGTCGGATTTCACACGCGCTTTTCGTCGCGCTTACGAGATGGCACCGCAGGATTTCCGGATGTCGTGCCACAGCCCTTTGAGTGCCAATACAGTTTCGTCGCAAGCGCACCGATCTTTGTAATTCAAATCGACGCGGGATGCTCCTTGAAGAGCACCAGCGAAACCACACTCAGCAAACAGGCACCCGTCACATACCAGGCGACGGCCATCGGATTTCCGGTCCACTTGATGAGTGCCGTGACGATGAATTGCGCCGTCCCGCCGAATAGCGTGACGGCCAGCGCGTAGGAAATCGCGAGTCCGCTTGCGCGGACGGTCAGCGGAAAAGCTTCGAGAATCAACAGGGTTCCGGCGCCGGCAGTCAGTGCCACCAGCGTGCTGACCACCCCCACGCCCACCAGTACGGGCAATAACCCGTGTCCATGCGTAATCAGCAGGAATAGCGGATAGATCAGCACCGTCGTGGCGACCGAGGCACCGAGCACCAGGGGCTTGCGCCGTTTCAACCGATCGGCAAGAAGACCCGACAATGGCGAGACGACAACGAGGACGAGTGCGGAAAACGCCGATGCCAAAAATCCGGAAATGGGCGGCAGGTGCATCACATGAGCGAGATAGCTCGGCATGTAAAGCACGATCGCATAGGCCGGCACGGTTCGACCGACGATCATCAACGTCGCTAGCGCCAGGGTCCTGCCATGCTCATGACATAACTCGGCGAGCGGCGTTCGGGGGACCAAGCGCAATGTTTCCTGATTCCGGTCGGCAAGGCCCTGCCTGCGGACATAGAGACCGACCGGCACGATCAACAGCCCGATAAGAAAGGGGATGCGCCAGCCCCACGATTCGAGGGCGCCGGGTGACATGACACTCGCGAGGAGCGTCCCGAGCGATGCACCCAGCAAGGCGGCTGCGCCCTGACTGGCAAGCTGCCAGCTCACCCGGAAACCGCGCCGCGATACGGGCCCGGCTTCCATCACGAGCGTCGTGGCCGCCCCCATTTCCCCCCCCGCGGCAAACCCCTGAAGCGAGCGACCGACAACAAGGATGAGTGGCGCAGCGACGCCGATCATCGAATACGGCGGACACACAGCGACCGCCGCCGTGCCCGCAGCTGTGAGCCAAATCGTGGCCGTCATCGCGGTACGGCGTCCGACGCGGTCCGCATAAGTCCCGATCACAGCCGCGCCAAACGGGCGCATGAAAAACCCTACACCGAACGTGCCCACGGCCAGAAGCAGAGACGTCATGGGGTCGGCTGCGGGAAAGAACTGTTTGCCGATCATTCCAGCAAAGAAGCCGAATACCGTGAAATTGAAGATTTCGAGCCCGTTGACGAGCGATGTCGCGACTACGACCCTCAGCAATTCACGGCGGCTTGTTTCGTTCGCTAACGGGATTCCCGTTGGCGCGAGCGAACTCGGGGGTATGTCTTGATTTGATTCCATCTTGGTTCAGAGCGCCGGCCTCCCGATCCGGCTACAACAAGGGCAAGGCCCGAGTCGACCTTCCGCGCCCGGTATTGGCGCAAAGGGAAGCACAATAGCGCATCGGAATTTTATTCGCCAAACCTAAGTCGGCGCGTTCCGCTTACGGCGGATCACACAGGCGCATTTGGGGCCCGGTTGCAGGCTGTTGTTTTGGCTCACGCGCCGCGCCTCCCGAACGCGCGATATGATCCTGTTCCACCTCAAGGGAGACTGGCATGGCGCATGGCGAACACCAATACCGTGTTTCGGTGCAGTGGATCGGTAACCGCGGAACGGGCACATCGGGATATCGTGCCTACGGGCGAGATCATACGATTCGAGCCGAATCCAAGTCCGACATCGCAGGTTCGTCTGACCCGGCGTTTCTCGGCGATGCCTCCCGATGGAACCCTGAAGATCTGCTCGTCGCTTCAGCGTCGGCTTGCCATAAGCTTTGGTATCTGCACCTTTGCGCCGAAGCGGGTGTTGTCGTGCAGGAGTATCTCGACCATGCGGAAGGCACGATGATCGATAATGCACAAGAGGGTCGCTTCAAGGAAATCGTCTTGCGCCCGCACGTCGTCATTCAATCAGACAGCGATGCGAGCCTCGCAGAACGCTTGCATCATGCGGCACACGAAAAGTGCTACGTCGCGAACTCGGTCAACTTCCCGATTCTCTGCGAGCCAACGATCGAATTGTCGGCTTCCTGAAACAGAAGCGGATTACGACGATTTGACAGGCGCGGAGACAGCCAACTGCGCTGCGCGTCATTGCGGTCGGGCAAGGGTAATGGCGTGTTCGGGACACGCCTTCACACACAGTCCACATGCGCGGCATGCATCGGCATTCGGCGTATAGGCGACCTGCATCCCATGGAAATAGAGCTTGGCTTTGTGCATGAACCCCAGGCTCTGAAAATCCGCATCGTCAATACGCCGGATTTCGAAGACATTCTCCGGGCAAACGCGCAAACAATCGCCCTTCCCCTCGCAGCGCTGAAAGTCCACCACCGGGACGATCGCGCCAGGCTCATGCTTGCAAGTCGCAGTCGATGGGCCGTTCACGTCACGCCTCCGAGCGCTGGCCGCGCCGTGACAGCTTCGATTGCTTAAACTGCTCGCGTTCTTCCGGAGTCATCGCTTCCCATTTGCGCCAGTGACGGCGCCCTCCACATCCGCCCCGTCCGCGGAATCCGCCAAACAGTATCCGGCTGAGAATCAGCAAGCCCAGCGCATGGAGATAATCGATCGAGCGCGCATCCACAAACACAGTCGTGATTACCGTGTTCCAAAGCGCCATCACCAACCAACCCAGCACGGCGACTGCGGCTACCGCCAACAACGCCTTGCCAAAACACCTGATTCCGTACCGCATCGTTCTGCTCCTTTAAATATCCAGTTCGTCATAAACGGCCTGCAACTGTAGACGCAGATGCAAGACGGCATAGCGCTTGCGCGCCAGCAATGTATTCAGGGGCACACCCGTTTGTGCGGCCATCTCCTTGAAGCTGATTCCGTCGAGTTCATGGGCGATAAAGACATCGCGCTGATTCTCGGGAAGCTCGTCGAGGGCCCGCTGCAAAGCCTCAAGCACCACCGAGCGCGCGTATAGCGCTTCGGGACCCGCATCGAGTGCGGGCAGCGCAAGGTCGAGGCGATAGTCGTCACTCGCTTCGTCCGGATCGTCGTCGGACTCGGTGAGCGGCTGTTCCTTTTTCTTCCGGAACCGGTCGATGATGCGATTGCGCGCCACCCGGAACAGCCACGCACTAGCCTGCTCGATCGGAGCGGGAAGGCGATAGGCCTGCACGAATTCGCCAAAGACATCCTGAAGGATGTCTTCTGCCTCGCTCGGATCGCGCACACGGCGACGGATGAAATTCCCGAGCCTGGTGCGTTCGCGCAAGACGGTCGCGGTAATGTCGCTGTCTCGGTCAGTCATCGTGGGCGGCGTAAGCAGCGTGTGCAGCGGTTCCATACCTCTGAAGACGTTTCACAACCGGGAATATTGTGATCGCCCGAGACTATTTCAGCGCGGAGAAAGAATCGGCCGATGCTGCGGCCGTTCAGATGTCACACGACGCCATCGCGCACACGCTCAAGCACCTACAGCTTCACGAATCAGAATTTTTCGAGCCAGGGCCGTAGTTCGACCTCGAAAGACCACGCGCTGCGGTGCTGGGACAACACATCGACATAGCTCTCCGCGATCGCATCCGGCGACAGCATGCTATCCGGCGGCCGTTCGCTGTTCTTTCGCTCTTCGCTCTCGACGCCTCCGTCGATGATGAAGTGGGCGACATGGATACCCTGCGGGCTCAGCTCACGCACCACGCTTTGCGCCAGCCCGCGCAGGCCGAACTTGCCCGTCGCAAAAGCGGCTGACAGCGCGAAACCTTTGACGCTTGCCGTTGCGCCCGTAAAGAAGATCGCACCCTTGCCCTGCGGAATCATCCGACGGGCGGCCTGCTGGGCGGCAAGGAACGCGCCAAAGGCAGTGACGGCCCAGGCTTGCCGGAACGCTTCCGGGTCGATTTCCGTGATGGATCCGTGCGCTCGGCGGCCGGCGTTGTAGATCACCACGTCGGGTTCACCCAGGGTCTGATCGACTTGGGCAAACAGGTCGCGCACCGACCCTTCATCGGCCGCGTCCGCCGCGAAGGTTCGCGCGCCCGTCTCTTCGGCAAGCGCTTTGAGCTTATCCACGTCCCGCGCGGCGAGCGCGACCTCGAGGCCTTCGCCCCTCAGCCGCCGCGCCAACGATGCGCTGATCCCGGTTCCCGCGCCAATGATCAAGGCCCTGCGATAAGGAATGGGTTTCATGTCTCGTCCATGTTAGAAAAGGTAATGACGTCCCACTCTATCGTCATCGAGGTTTTCCTGCTCGCTACGCGCTCGTCGGGACGCCGCCGGGTAAAATCCGCGCATCCGACCTTTCCCTGAATTCCTTCCATGTCCCGCTCCATCGAAGAACGCAAACAACTGCGCCGAAACTGTACTCACCTCCTTAACGGATTCGCCGAGCCCCGACCCGCGCAACTGTTCGCGCAAATGGCCGCGTGGTGCGAAACCCATGACGTCGATCACGACATCTACGGCGACGGTGCTCTGATCAGCGATTTCGAAAACAAGGTGGCGACCCTGCTCGGCAAACCGGCCGCCGCGTTTATGCCGAGCGGCGTGATGGCCCAGCTCGCCGCGGTGCGCATCTGGACCGAGCGGCAGCACACCGCGCGTTTTGGCTTGCACGTGACCTCGCATCTCGAGGTCCACGAGGAACAGGCCTATCAGGCACTGCTTGGCCTGCATGGCGTGCCGGTGGGTCAGCGCGAACGGCCCATCGTGGCCGACGACCTGAAGGCCATCGCCGAACCGCTCGGTTGCCTCATCGTCGAATTGCCGATGCGCGAGCTCGGCGGACAGTTGCCGGATTGGGATGCACTTGTTACATTGAAAGCGGCCGCACACGCGCGCGGCACGCCCTTGCATATGGACGGTGCCCGGCTATGGGAAAGCCGCGCGTTCTACCAACGCTCGTACACTGAGATCGCCGAGGGGTTTGATTCGGTCTATGTGTCGGTCTACAAGGGAATCGGTGGCATTGCCGGCGCCCTGCTCGTCGGCGACGAAGCCTTTATCGCGCAGGCCAAAGTCTGGCGCCGCAGAATGGGCGGCACGCTCGTGCATCAAAGCCCGATGATCGTCTCAGCTGCAATGCGTTTCGACGAGCGGCTCGCGTTATTGCCGGCCTGCTATGAGCGCACGGTACGGCTTGCCGAGGGGTTGAACCGGATCGATGGCATTCGCACTGAACCAAGAGCGCCGCAGGCAAACATGTTGCATATCGCTTTCGATGCCGACCCCGTGGCGTTACTCGACGCGCGGGACGAGATTGCCCAGCAAGACCACCTCTGGCTGATCGCAAGTGCGCGCTGCACCGATGTGCCGGGGTGGAGCCGGACGGAACTCTATGTCGGCGATACCCTCGTGTCGATGAGCGACGAACAGGTGATGCCGTTGTTCGAACGTTTGATAAGGCTCGCCAAAGCGCGCTGATCGATCACCAGGACCGTGAGCCCAAGGGCCCTGTCTCAATTGCCATTGCCATCAATGAGCTCGACCGCCAGGTCCGGGCTGAACTTCCCGGCTGGCGTACTCGGCGCGGCGCCACATGCCCCATCGGAATCACCTGGGACCTTGATCCACACCGCAAGCACAGGGTCCGACACAACGCCGCTTGGCGCGCCGATCTTCCGGTTCGGCGGATTGCACCATGCTCCATTCGAACCGTTGCCGTTTCGGCTGCTGTCGATCACGACGTGTCTTGCATACCCGAACTGGGTCATCAGAGCGGCGTTCAGCGCCTCGGCATAGGCGGCCGATTCAGCCGTCGTATAGAAATTGGATACGTTCAACGCGAAGCCTCTCGCTTCGCTCAAGCCGGCTGCATCGAGTCGTGCCGCCATGACTGCCGGTGCGATCCAGTGCGCGTTTCCGCCATCGAGGTACACATCAGCGGCCGGCGCGTTGAGGCGCAGCTGAGAGACGGCGTAGCGCAACAGACCGATTCGCTCGTCACGCTGCTCGGTGGTCTTGAAGCAGTCCAGTTGAGCTGTCGAGTCCGGTTCGACGACGACAAGCGCCTTCCGGCTGCCAATGCCCCGGGAGAACGCTTCGATCCACGCACGATATGCGAACGCATCGCTTGCTCCGCCCGCCGACGCCCCGCCACAGTCGCGATCGGGAATGTCGTAGGCGACCAGAATGGGGACCTGATGGGCGGCATCCGCGGCATCGACAAAACGATCGACTGCCGCGCGCACATCGCCGCTCCAGTTGCCGAACCATCGAGCCATCGGCATGGCTGCAATCGACGTTCCGATCTTGGCGGCCCGCGGGTCGTCCGAATGGCTTCGTACCCATGTCATGGGGTTCGACTGCGGATCGACGTAGAACGCATCATCGGCGCGCGCCTGCGCAATACAGCAGCATGCCGACGCGACGAAAACCATCGACCGCGCGAAGCGGCCGTAGAGCGTCTTGCGCGGCGTACGAGCATGACTGTCGTTCATCGAATTATTCAGGTGTGCCTCTGCGCATCAGGTAGCTGTCCATGATCCAGCCGTTGGCGCGCCGGGCTTCCGTGCGGGCCCGCTCAATCTCTTCCGCCACGTCCTTCAGCTTGCCCGAAATCAGGATCTCTTCTTCGGTGCCGACATAAGCGCCCCAGTAGATATCGATGTCCTCGTCGACGAACCGCTTGTATGCCCCATCAGCGTCGAGCATGACCACGACGCTGTCGACGTGATCGGGAAACCCTTCAGCGATTCTGCGGCCCGTCGTGATCTCCACCGCGCCACCAATGCGATTGAGCGGCACGCGATGCTTTGCGGCGAGCGCCTGCACACTGGTGATCCCCGCAATGACTTCGTATTCGATCTCATGCCGTCCCGTGGCAACGATCGCCTCGACGATTCGGATCGTGCTGTCATAGAGTGTCGGGTCGCCCCACACGAGAAACGCTCCGCATTCGCCATCGGCCATCTCGTCTGCAATCAGACGCTCATACACGATCTGTTTGTCCTTGTTGAGCTCGTCGACACAGGCCAGTAGATCGGGCTTGCCGATCACCAGATCCGGAATCCTTGCTTCGGCGAAACGGTAAGTCCGGCCAGTGATAAACCGCTCGCAGATGGCCTTTCTCGACGCGACGAGCCGGTCCTTTGAAGCGCCCTTGTCCAGCATAAAGAACACGTCCACCCGGTTCAAGGCATTCACCGCCTGAATCGTCAGGTAGTCAGGATCGCCCGCGCCAATACCGATGATCAGAATCTTCTTCATGCTGTTTGCCGTCCTGTTTCGCTCATCAAAGGGCTCGCATCCTCGTATGAACCGCATTCATGTGAAGATGAAAACATGCCGTTTGATGAATGTTAGCGTGAAAAGCAAACAGCACGCCAATCCGAATCACGACACGCTCATGACTAGCACGCTCATCCTCGGCTTCCCGCGCATCGGCGCGAACCCGGAATTGAAGTTTGCCTGGATCTGGAACCGCAATGGCTCGATGCATTCACCACGGCAAGGTTCAACTGATCGTCGAGCCGTGTGACAATCCTGGAAAAGGGAGGAATCGGTCATGGTCAGCAACCTCGAGATGCTGTCGAGACTTATGCTTGCCGCAGGGCTCGGCAGCGTCATCGGCTTCGAGCGAGAACGCCTCAACTGGGCCGCGGGCCTTCGCACCCATATGCTGGTGTGTGTTGGCGCAGCCCTGATGATGTTGGTTTCATCGTTCGGCTTCGCAGATGTCCTGAACAACGACCACGTGGTGCTCGACCCTTCCCGGGTGGCCGCACAAGTGGTGTCGGGCATCGGTTTTCTAGGCGCTGGATCGATCCTGCTGCGCGGTGAAGTGGTGCGCGGGCTGACGACCGCGGCGAGCCTGTGGTCGGTGGCCGGTGTCGGCCTCGCGGTCGGCGGCGGCATGTATATACCAGCCATCGGCGCCACGGTGATCATCTTTATCATCCTGGCCGGGGTCAAACCGCTCGAGCGCCGTTTTATCTCAGTGCGGCAGCAGCGCGGCGTGCGCCTGCTCGCGGACCGCGCGAGCGTTTCGTTCGATAGCGTCCATCAGGTGCTGGGTAGCGGCAGCGTGCGGGTCAAGCAATTCGTCTCGCAGCAATCGGAAGACGACCCCGAAGTCGACGAACTGACGATCGGTCTGTCACGTGTCTCCGATAACGAGTACAACGCCATCATCAAGCGGCTCGAAAACATGCCCGGCGTCCGGAAATGCGAGCGGAGCTAGACTGCGAGGCGAGAGGCGGCAAGCCTACTATGGCAGCACCGCAGCAACAGAGGGCCGAGCGTCAACGCGCATGACCACCGCCAACCGCCGCATCGCCCATCTCGACATGGACGCGTTTTACGCGTCCGTGGAGCTATTGCGTTATCCGGAACTGCGCGGTCAGCCAGTCGTGATTGGCGGCGGACGCAACGCCACCCCGGAAATTCTGCCCGACGGCTCGCGACGCTTCGCCCGCCTGCGCGACTATGTCGGGCGCGGCGTCGTCACGACGTCGACCTACGAGGCTCGCAAGCTCGGCGTGTTCTCTGCAATGGGCATGATGAAGGCCGCCAAGCTGGCGCCGGACGCCCTGCTCTTGCCGACCGACTTTGAGTCCTACCGCCACTATTCACGGCTTTTCAAGGCGGCCGTGGCGAGCTTCACGGCACAGATCGAAGATCGGGGCATCGACGAAATCTATATCGACCTCACCGACTTGCCCGGCGAAGCCGGACAGGTGGCTGCACGCATCAAACAAGCCGTGCATGAAGCCACGGGTTTGACATGTTCGATCGCCGTGGCGCCGAACAAGCTGCTCGCCAAGATCGGCTCCGAACTCGACAAACCGAACGGGCTCACGCTGCTGAGCGCCGAGGATATCCCTGTGCGCATCTGGCCCCTCGCCGCGCGCAAGGTCAACGGAATTGGTCCCAAGGCAGCCGAACGGCTTGCGACAATCGGCATTGAGACCGTGGGCGATCTCGCCGCCGCCGACCTCGGTGTGCTGCAGGATCACTTCGGCGCAAACTATGCGGCGTGGCTCGCGCGTGTCGCGAACGGCATCGACGAGCGCCCCCTCGTGGTCGAATCTGAACCAAGGTCGATGAGCCGGGAGACCACATTCGAGCGCGACCTGCATCCGCGGCAGGATCGGCCCGCGCTGTCGGCGGCTTTCACGAGCCTCTGCACACGCGTGGCGGATGACCTGCAAAGAAAGGGCTATGTCGGCCAGACCATCGGCATCAAGTTGCGCTTCGACGACTTCCGAACCGTGACGCGCGATCTGACCGTACCGGTGCCCACATCGGATCCGGCAGCGATCCGGCACGCGGCAACGGAATGCCTCAAGCGCGTCACGCTGGACCGACGACTGCGGCTGCTCGGTGTGCGCGTCAGCGCACTGCAGCCACTGGGTACCCTTGCGCCCAACCCGCAGGGCGATCAGGCCGAGCTGCCGTTTGAAGACGGGATGTGATCCCGTTTTCAAACCCGCTTAAACGTTCTAAGCGCTCTTACACCGTTACGCGTTGAACCGATGGTTCGCTGACATCCACCGCTTCGAGTTGCCCCAACCATGCGCGCAGGATGTCGGCATAGAACGACGACGGTAATGTCGGCACGCCATCGCGCAGAGACTGCAACTTGACGCCTGCATGAGAGAGTTCACACGCATGCCCGACCAGCCAGCGCTCAATCTCGCTTGCGGAGGCTTCGAGATGAAACTGCAGCCCCAGCACGCTCGGTCCGATTGAAAAGGCCTGATTCTCGTAAAGCGGTGATGAGGCGAGCCGCTCGGCACTGGGCGGCAGATCGAAGGTATCGCCATGCCAATGCAGCACTGACGCATCACCGGACAGCGGAGCGAGCGCCGAGCGCGCCCCAGCCTCGGTCAAGGTCAGCCGCCCCCAGCCGATCTCCTTTTGCGGGCCGGCATAGACCCGTGCCCCGCTGGCTCGCGCCATCAACTGTGCGCCGAGGCAGATACCGAGCAAAGGCCGCCCTGACTTCAGGCGCTGTTCGATCAGCTTGAGTTCCTGAAGCAGAAACGGGTAGTTGTCTTCCTCATAAGCGCCGATCGGACCCCCGAGCACCACGACGACATCCGGCGCGTGGATATCGAGGGCGCCCAGGTCATGCGTCGGCGCCTCCACATAGTCAACCTGGTAGCCCGCTTCGACGAAGACCTTCTCAAATGTACCCAGGTCTTCGAACGCTACGTGACGAATGGCGAGAACATGCTTCATTGCTTAAACCTCGTTGGCGGCTTCCATGCCCGGAAGCGAGTAATGCTCGTGAGTCGATGCCAGTTCTTCGCGGATGCGGGTACGGGCGGCGGGAACCCGGCGATGAAAAGCCACGATCCATGCGGCGCCGATCGCCAGATACATGAGGAACAGATAAGGGAAATACACAAGCGGTGCGGGCGGTAAAGGATACACGCTACCGACCGCAGGAATCAGCAGCAAGAGCAACGCGGCGATGCAGTAGCCGACGTCACGTCGACGCAACTGCCCAAGGCGGGAAAGGTAGACCGGCGCGGCAATCGTAATCAGGAAATACGGCACCAGGAAACCAAATGCGGCCAGCGTACCGACCCAGTTGAAGATATCGAGCGGCGCATTGTGAGCCAGGGTCAGGATCGACGGCACGATAAAGGCGATCAAGGCCATCACCGTCACGGCGACGTGCGGCGTTTCGTTGGTCGAATGAGCCCCAGCCGTGGCGGCAGGAAGCAGACCGTGTCGACCCATTGCGAAGATTACACGTGCACCCGCATTGAGGCACGACAGCGCCAGCGAGAAGAACGTGAACATCGCACCGAGCGACAGCGGCACCTGCAGGAACTTGACGTGAGCGAGCTCGGCCAGCACGTTGAGCGGCGCATCGATCTTGTCGAGCGTGGTGGCGTAGCCCGTGAAGCCGTCGACCATCACATAGGTGACGAAGACGAAGAACACACCCGACACGATCAGGCTCCAGATCACGGCACGCGGCACGGACTTCAGCGGGTTCTTCGCTTCCGTACCGAAGGCGGTTGCACATTCAAAACCAACCAGGCTGAAAATCGCCACCACCACACCGAGACCCATGCTCGACAGCGGCGTGTCACTCAGGCTCAGCTGCTTGGTATCGATCGCGAAATGGTGCTGCTGAAGCACGATAAAACAGAGCGCCACGATCAGCAGCATCGACGCACCCTCGAGCACCAGCATCAGCACGGCGGACAACTGCACGTTCTTCCATGCGCAGTACCACGCCGCAAGACCGCAGATCACGAAGAACAACAGTGGAGAGGCCGTGAACCCCGCCATCTCGGTGAGCTTGCCTGCAAACACCGCGAAGCCGGTCATGCCGGCCATCGCGATGCCCAGATACGCCCAGATCAGTGACCAACCCGCGATGCCACCCGCGGTGAGCCCCAGCCCGCGGCTGGTGTACGCATACATTGATCCGACACCAGCTGAACGGCGGGCAAACTGGTTGAGGTTGAAGGCCACGAAGAGCAGCATGATCGTGCCTAGCGCATAGGCAAGCCAGCTCATGTTGCCGGTGTTCGAAAACATGACCGGAATAATCAGCGCGGCGGTCATGGTGGGGGAGATCAGTGCAACGGCTTGACCCAGCAACTCGGAAAAGCTCAAACAATTCGCGCGAAGAGGACTCGTTTCCATGGATTGCACCTGTAGGTCGATGACTCGTTTTGCCCTGAACATGTGTTCGGGCTCCGTAACCAGTGAGCCGATGGTACGATCGACTTGGACCAGGTGAATCCTCCAGAAAAATAAAGCAGGGTGGACCAGTATGCTTAGACCGTCAGAAATGGGAATCACGATCGACCGGGAGCAAAAGATGCCTCCCTACCTTCAGATCGCGCACGCCATCATCGAGGAAATCCGCCGCGGCCGACTGCCGCCTGGCGGTGCATTGCCCGGTACGCGCGAACTGGCCGAGGAGCTCAAAGTCAACCGCAAGACGGTGATCCTCGCCTACGACGAACTCACCGCTCAGGGCTGGCTGACGCCGGAGCGTGCACGCGGTACCTTTGTCTCGCCGCGTTTGCCCACGGCACAACCCGCCGCGTTCGCCTTTCGGCCGGTCGAGCCGCCCCCGATCCCTCATGAGCCCGACTTCCGCCTGCCGGGTCAAAAGACCCGCATCGACATGCTGCTGCCCGAGCCCGGCGTGCTCATGTTCGACGACGGCGCGCCGGACACGCGGTTGGTCCCAGTCAATGAACTGGCCCGCGCATATCGGCGCAGCCTGCTGTCGCTAAGCCGTGACAACCTGCTCGGTTATGGCGATCCGCGCGGCACTCTGGGCCTGCGCAACTCGATTTCGGCGATGCTCAATGCGGACCGCGGTCTGAACACCACGGCCGAAACGATTTGCCTGACGCGTGGCAGTCAGATGGCCATCTTTATCGCAGCTCGCGTCCTCACCCAGCCGGGCGATACAGCCGTGCTGGAATCGCTGAGCTATCCACCGGCGCGAGAAGCGTTTCTCGCGAACGGGGCCGAGGTCGTTACGGCGCGCGTCGACGAAAAAGGCATGCGGCTCGACGATCTGGAGAAGTTGTGCCGGAACAAGCGCGTGCGATGCGTCTACCTGACACCGCACCACCAGTTCCCCACCACGGTGTTACTGCCACCTGAACGACGCCTGCGTTTGCTCGCTCTCGCGGACCAGTTCGGCTTCGCGATCATTGAAGACGATTACGACCATGACTTCCACTTCTCGCACCGGCCCATGTTGCCGCTGGCGAGCACCGACCAATGGGGCAAGGTCGCTTATATCGGATCATTGTCGAAGCTGCTGACGCCGAGCTTGCGGAGCGGCTATATCGCGGGCGCGAAGCGCTTCGTCGACCGCGTCGCCGAAGAGATCTTGCTGATCGATCGCCAGGGCGATCCGGCCACCGAACTCGCGGTCGCCGAAATGATGGACTCCGGCGAGATCCGCCGACACGCGCGCAAGGTGCTGCGCATCTATGACGACAGAAGGATGCTGTTTGCCGATCTGCTGAAGCGCCACTTTGGGTCGGCGATCGACTTCGAACTGCCCGATGGCGGGCTGGCATTCTGGGTGCGCTTCGCGGAGAACGTCGACGTCGGCAGGCTCGTCGCCAATGCAGGACAGCATGGTGTGAAGATGATGCCCGGGGCCACCTATTCGATGTCGGGCGAGCCAACTTCCGGGTTGAGGCTCGGCTTCGCGAGCCTCAACGAGCACGAACTCGAGGAAGCGGTCACGCGGCTCGCATCGAGCTGGCGGAGCCTGGAGACGTGACGTCGTCCCCGCAGCGCCATGATCGCGCGAGCGGGGACTGACAACGCGCTATGCCGCCTGTTCGAAAAACTCGTCGTCGAGCAGCATGTCCTCGAAGAACGCGCCGTAGGCCTTGCTCGGATGCCGGATATGAATTTCCAGAACCCACAGTAGCGGTGACGGATTGAACGGGACCTCGGCAAGCGGGCCTTCATAAATGGCTGCATGCGGGAAATCGGAGATCCGATGTCCCGAGAGGTCAAGGTTGAGTTTCCAGCCGAGTTCAGTCGCGCGGCGATCGGCGAACTCATAGAGCGCCTGCCCCGTGAGTTTTTCGTCACGCCACTTGGCGCGAACCTCGTGGAACAGCGCCTTGGCATCCTGCGCGCAGCGTGCCATCTCAGCGTCGCTGCCCGTGACGAAGGTATCACCACCATCGCCTTCCCAACGCTCCCACACCGGGCCGATATCGATCAGGAAAATATCGTCGTCGCCCAGCACGATGCCCGGATCCGAGAGCGCACCGAAAGTCTTGGTGGTGTTGGAGCCAAACCGGACATAGACCTCGTGCCAGCCGCGCTGCATGCCAGCGGCCTTGAGAATGCCTTTGGCCATCTCGACCGCGTCTTCCTCGACCATGCCGGGGCGGCATTGTGCCGCGATGGCGTGGATGGCCGTGCGGGTCTTGTCGCGCACTGAAAGCATGGTGTCCGCAGCGAATGCGACGCCAACACGCTCGAGGTCCGTTAGGGCGACTGTACTCATGGGGGAACGCTCCGTTTTTTTGTCCAGCGGTTGAGATTGAAGTGGGACGACGTCCGACGTCAGGGAACACATAGGGAAAGGCCGCTCGTCGCCGCTTCGAGACGGATCTGACAGGCGAGGCGCGAACGGGGGGTCACCTCGGGCAGGCACTCGAGCAGCTCGCGTTCGTCGCGACCCGGCGGCGGCAAGTGTGCGCACGAACCTTCGTCGATTTCGACTGTGCAGGTGCCGCATGCACAGCGGCCACCGCAGACGGTCATGATGGGAATGCCGAGAGAACGCAACGCCGCGAGGAGCGTGCCGTCGGGCGCCACCGAGTATTCGACGCCATTGGCAATGATCTGAAGCGAGTTGACGCTCTCGGGCGATTGCGTGGGTAGAGCGAGTTCAATCATTCCGAACGGATCGGAGAAAAACGCCGTGTCGCTCAAGCCGCGTTTTGCGATCAAGGTCTCGCGAGCGGTCGCGACCATCGCGGGAGACCCACAGGCATACACATCCGCATCGGCGAGCGACGCGAAGTCCTGCATGACAGCGTCATGGACTCGCCCCCGACGGCAGGGGTCTATTTGATCGCGCGAACTTGAGCTCAGGTGGGAATCTGGGCCTTGACCCAGGTCCTGGCGCAAACTCGAACGTGAAAGAACCGGAATAAATCGAAAATTCGCGTGCTCACGCTCCCAAGCACGAGGTACTTCGCACAAGTAAAGGTCATCGTCTTCCCGGCCGCCCCAATAAAGCGAGAGAGGTCGGGACTCGCCCTGCGCCAACGCCTCCTCGATCACTGCCCTGACGGGTGCGAATCCGGTGCCCGTACACATGAATACCGCATGCCGTGCGGTCGTTGTACCGCGCCAGGCAAAGTCGCCGAACGGCCCGCGCCACGACAGCGCGTCGCCGCGCTTGAGCGAGCGCATCGTGCGATCACTGAAGACGCCCCCGTCGATACGGCGGATATGGAGCTCGACGCAACCGTCGATGAGATCGGCACACGCGAGTGAAAAGCTTCGGAAATAGCCGTCGGCACCCTGCACATCGATGTACTGCCCCGGCATGTAGCGGAAGTCTCGGTCAGCAGGTACGCGAATGCGCAGCAAAGTGACGGAGGTTCCCCGCCGTTCGATGTCGGCGACAACACCATGAACCAGCGCAGATTCGTGTGCAGGCGCAGGACTTTGCACGATCAAGTCTGACGGGCGAGGAGCTTCAATAACAACGGGGCGAATCATGGGCGACCTGCGACGTGGAAATGCCATGGCGCAAGACTAGAGAAAGACTGGACCTGTTGGCACCTCCAGTTCGTTGAAACAAACTGGTCCAGACGCATAGATGCCCGTCCTGCCGGCCTCTCGGTACAGCGTCAGTCCGCGTTGCTGAGGTCCGTGACATCGATCAGCACACGCTCGCCGCGCTTTTCAGGCCGCACGACTCCCGTGATCCGGATTCGGCCCGCGTCGCCGTCGTCATGTCCGAGGCTCAACCATTTCTCGAGTAGAGAACGGTTGAGTACGGGGTCGAGCTTGTCGTAGCCCGCCAGCGCGAGGGAATTCGAGGCCTTGGGGTTCGGATCCAGGCTGATTGCGCCGTCGACGACAAAGCTAATGGTCTTTCCCGCGTAGGTCGGGAAGGCCTGAGCAAGCGCATTCGGATCAACGTCCATCGACGCAGCCGGCATCGAATTGCGCGGTGCCTGCATTGCGCCCATTTGCACAGGCCGCGGCTGCTGGAAGTCATGGGCCGCGGGCTGATAAATGCCCACCGATGAGGCAGCAGGCGGCGGGCTGAGGAAGGCATCCGTTTTGGGCGGCACGGCAAAGGCGGTCGACGTAGCCCGAGCCGGTGCTCCGTTCGTCGAATCCGGTGGCGGCTGATTTGGAGTCTTGTCAGAGGGCGTCGGCACGGCCGCCGTCTGCGGCGCGGGGGTGCCTTTCGTCTTCGTCGAAAGTTTGGCGGAGATGGCAACGGCGCTGGAGGCAACAACAGCACCGGGTGCTGCAACAGCGCTGGAGGCAGCTACAGCGCCCGAGGCTACGGCGTCCGAAGCTGCCGGAGCGGTCGTTGCGATGACGTCTGAGGCTACCGTGGCGTCTGATGCCGCCGCTATAGGGGCGCATGACGCATCACTTGCCGACGACGCCGTAGCCGGAACATCGGATGCTGCGGCGGGACCGCAAGGCACCTGGGCTGCGACCACCGGAGCAGCAAACTCGATCTTCCCCGAACTCACCTGTCCCGCGCTCGCATACGCAGGGTGATTCCGCGTCTGCATCGCATGTTCGATCGCAACCGCAAGCAGCACGATCGACAAAATCGCGCATGCCGTGCGATAGAACCTCAACCCCGTCCTGGAGGGACCCGGTTCGCGTTCCAATGTCTGCGCCGCGACACCACCCTCCTCTAAACGCCGTGCGTCACGATCGCGCCTCGACGCGAACAACGGCAAATAGAACGTCAGAGTGAAGGTTCCGAACGTCAGCAGCACAAATGCCAGGACGCGCAAAGGCGACTCGTCAACCGAAACGAAGGCGAGATACGACACGATCACAGTGACGAGAAAGAATGCGCTCATAGTCCGCAAAGGAAGGGGCGTCGGAGCCAGCGTGGCGGCCGTTCGCTCGCGGGCGGTATTGTGCCTGCGGGCTGGCGCGTCTATCAATGGCAAGCTGCATAACGGCGCCCTTGAGCCATTCCTTTAGCGCCCCTTCCGCCTTCGCGCAACGATCAATGCGTCAGCCAGGCGTCAGCGCACGAGTGCGGCCGCGTGCTTGTATTGTTCGATCGTCTCTTGCACGGTCAGGCCGCGGACTCGGGCCGCACACTCGCGGTCATGCTTCGAGATCACGTTCTTCACGTGGATTTCCGCCAGCGGCGTGCATTCGTCGTACACCTCGGTGAACAGACGCCGCGCCTCACGTCTCGGCCAGTCGGCAGGCAGCGAGGCCTGCGGCAGGTCGGGATCGACCGTGGGAAAGCCACGCCACTTGGCAAGAATCGTCAGCGATATCTTCAACGCATCGGCCGGCGACACCATCCCCGCACGCAGGCGATAGACGATCGGCCGTAGTTCTTCGATAAACGTTTTGTAAATTTCACGGATCTCAGCTAGGGGCCAGACCTCGAAGGGGTTGATTTCGCCGACCATCTGCGATGACTTGAATATCAATCCGTCCGCGGGCAGCAAGCCCGTGAGCTTCGTCTCCATCAACGCCACATCGGCATGGGGCGAGATCCATACCCCATCGCGCGCCGGACCGAAGCCGAGCCACCGCAGCCATTCGCGCAGCGCCTGACGCCGGTCTCGCTGCGTCTCAGGCATCGAAAACACAATGACGGTCCATTCGCCATTCCAGTCGCGTTCGGCCTGGCCAAAGGTCATCGTCAGCGTTTCACTCGCGGGGATGGTCGCCGCCACGTCTTCGGCCAGCGAATACGACGTGTTGCGCCCGGCCCGCGACACCACCAGCGTGCCGCGACGGGCGAGACGGCTGAGTGCGGCGCGTGCCGCGACGTCGCTGATATCCATCCGCTTGAGCAGTTCGACGATGGCCGCCGACGGGACTGCCAGCGTCGGGCTGTAGCTCCAGAACTCGCCCAGCAACGCCACCACCATGTTCTGGGTGGAGTCGTGCTCGAGTTCTCGCGGCAAATGGGGCGAGTCGAGGACCGCGTGATAAAAGTAGGTCATCCGGCGCTCTGTTGATCAACAACGCGAAGTCCTCGCGTCGTCCGTCACGTCATCTATTGCGCGAAATATAGCGTGGAAGCAGTTCCAAGGAAAGCCAGCCGTTCATGTCCGGGTTTGTCCCGAGTCAATAGAAGACGAAAACAGAACCGCGCGCCTAGTTCAGTGTTGTATATTTGTGCCACTAGAGCCGCGTGAAAGCGCCGTAAATGCAGTTCAGGAGGCGACAAATGTTTCGATTCAAGAATTCCCGCCAGGTCAAGGCAGTCCTTGGCGCGTCGTGCGGCGTGGCCGCCTGCCTGGCCGTCTCAATGGCCGCCAGCCCGGCCTCGGCAGACGAAGCAGCCAAGCTGCTGACCATCGCTGCGTCCGCGGCGCCGGGTTCGCTGGACCCCACCAAGACCTCAAACGGCGGTGTGCAGAGCTTCTATCAGGAACTCGCTTACGCCCCGTTGCTCGACAAGGACGCCAAGGGCAACCTGGTGGCCGGCCTGGCAACTAAGTGGGGTTGGGAGCCGGGCGCCGAAGGCACGCGCTTCGATCTGACAATCCGCAAGGGCGCACTGTTCGCCGACGGCGAACCCGTGACAGCGACCGCCGTCGCGAACTCGCTCAATTTCTTCGCTAAGAATGGCAGTGGCCCCACCGCCGCGTCCTATTCCACCTGGAAGGCCACCTCCAAGGGCGACGATCAGGTCGTGATCGAGACCAGCAAGCCCAGCCCGATTCTTGCCGACCTGCTGACACCGTATAACGTCGGCGGCAACATCATGAGCCCGAAGGGACTCGCCGACCCTGCCGCACTGGCGACGGCAACCTTCGGCGCCGGCCCTTATGTCTACGACCCTGCGCAGTCGGTCGCTGGCGATCACTACACGTACACGCCCAACAAGAACTACTACGACCGCGACAAGGTGAAGTTCGACAAGGTCGTCATCAAGGTCGTCGCCAACAACAACTCAGCGCTGCAAGCACTGCGCAGCGGTCAGATCGACCTGTTCACCGGCGATCCCACGCAGGTCGCCAGCGTCAAGCGCTCTAACCTGTCCGTGATTTCCGCACCATCAGGCTTTGCAGCGCTATTCCTGGTCGACTGGAAGGGCACGCTCGTCCCTGCGCTGGGCAACCAGAAGGTGCGTCAGGCCCTGAACTTCGCGATCGCGCGCGCCGATATCGCGAAGGTCGTCTTCGGTGACCTGGGCAAGCCGCTCGACCAGCCCAACACGCCGGGCTGGGACGCCTATTCGCCCGCCCTCGAAAACACCTACCCCTATGATGTCAACAAGGCAAAACAGTTGCTCAAGGAAGGTGGCTATCCGAACGGCTTCACAATGAACATCCTCTACACGGCCTTCGAACCGACCAGCACCAAGGTCATCCAGGCCGTCGCGCAGCAACTCTCGAAGATCGGCGTCACCGTGAACCTGACGGGCGCGTCGAACTTCACCGAGCTCAATGCTGACCTCGCCAGCAAGAAGTTCAGCGGCTTCGCCATGATGTGGGGCGGTCAGACGCAGTTTGCGAACACCAACCAGCTCTGGCAACCGAACTCGTCGGCCAACTTCTTCCGCAATCCGGTCGATGGGCTCGACCCTGCGTTCGCGGCCTATCTCTCGTCGACACTTGCGACCCGAAGCGCCACGGCGCAGGCTGTCCAGAAGGTGATCGTCGACCAGGCCTTGACGGTTCCGATCGCGCTGGTGCAATCGCCCTGGTTTGCGAACCCCAAACTCAAGGGTTTCGCGCTCGATCCGACCGGCAATCCTGTGGGGCCGGTCTACTGGTCGAAGTAATTTCGTCGTACCGGTCTGATCGACTCTGGAAGATGCCCATGCTCGTGATTATCCTGAGGCGGATACTGATCTCCGTTCCCTTGCTGTTCCTGACCTCCGTCATTACCTTCGTGCTGCAAGCCTTCATTCCGGGCGATGCCGCCCGCGCGATCGTGGGCATTGGCGGCTCGACGGAGAACTATGAGCGGGTCCGCCAGACGCTTCATCTGGACCTGCCGCTCTACGAGCAGTACGCACGCTATATCGGTGGGGCGATCCACGGAGATCTCGGGCATTCGATCTTCTCAGGCGAGCCCGTTGCGCAGACGCTTGCTACGCGGGCCCCGGTGACGCTCTCCCTGTTGATCGGTGCGACCTTGCTGTGCGCGGTCGTCGGCATCCTGCTCGGCGTCGTGAGCGCCAAAGGCAGTGGATGGCGCGCGCGGGTGGTCGATGTGCTGTCTTTGCTTGGGCTCGCCTTGCCGAACTTCTGGCTGGCACTCCTTCTGATTTCGGCTTTCGCGATCGCCCTGCCGCTTCTGCCGGCAATCGGCTACACGCCGTTTGCCGCGTCGCCTGTGTCGTGGGGTGCCTCACTCGTGCTCCCCGTTGTCGCCCTGTCGCTCGGCGGCATCGCGCAGATTGCCAAGATCACGCGCGATGGACTCGCTGACGCCATGCAGCAGGACTACATCCGCACGCTGCGCGCCGCGGGCGTCTCTGAAGCCTCGCTCGTCTGGAAACATGCACTGAAGAACTCCGGTGTCACGATCGTCACGGTGCTCGGCCTGGGCTTCATCGGCGCCCTGTCGGGCAGCCTGTTCGTCGAGAACGTGTTCGTGCTGCCGGGGCTCGGCTCGCTCGTCAACGACGCGACGAACCAGCATGACGTGCCGGTGATTCAAGGTGTGGCGCTCGCCTATACGCTGATCGTGATCGTGGTCAACCTGCTGGTCGATATCTGCTACGCGACGCTCAACCCCCGTGTGAGGACGTCGTGATGAACTGGAAGAAAACAAGACGCGACGGCCTGTCGGCCTTCCTCAACAAACCGCTGGGTCTTGCCGCCGTGCTGGTGCTGCTCGCGATCGTGCTCGCTTGCGCGATGGCGCGGTGGCTCGCCCCCTACGGCGCGCTGGATCAGGACCTGCTGGCCGCGACGCAGCTCCCGTCCACCCTTCACTGGCTCGGCACCGACACGCTCGGCAGGGACGTGCTCTCACGCCTGCTCTTTGGCGGTCAGACTGCGCTTGCCGGCGTAGTGGAAGCCGTCGTGGTCTTCACTGTGCTGGGCGTCGTATTCGGTGTGATCGCCGGCTTCACGACAGACCGTGCCGACCGAACGATTTCCGCCGGCGTCGACATCCTGATGTCACTGCCTTCGATTGTGGTGACACTCGCCGTCCTCGCGCTGTTCAACAACAGCCTGACTGCGGCGATGGTGACGCTGGGTCTCTTTTCAGCAGGGGGTCTGGTCCGCGTCGTGCGCGCCGTGACCAAAGTGACCCGCGAAGAACTGTATGTCGATGCGGCACGCGTCTCTGGCCTGAGCACCGTCCGAATCATGGCCCGACATATCCTGCCGCGACTCGGCGGCCCGGTCATCATCCAGGTGTCGCTGTTCGCCGGCATCGCATTGGTCGTTCAGTCGGGCCTTGGCTTTCTCAATCTGGGCGTGACCGCGCCTGCGCCGACCTGGGGCGGGATGGTCGGCGAAGCGTCACAGGTCATCGAACAGTTCCCGTGGCTGTTGCTCCCCTCGGGCGGCATCATCTCGATCACCATCCTGGCGCTTGGCCTGATCGGCGATGCGGTGCGTGACGTCAATGCCGAGACAACCTCGCGCAGTCGCGGCTTTCGCATCGTCGAGCGGCCATCGGACAAAACGATGCGTGTGCGCCCCGCCGTCGCTCCGGGCGGCTCCCTGTTGAGTGTCAAAGGCCTGACCGTATCGTTCGCGTCAAGACATGCCGAAACGACGGTCGTCAAAGGGATCTCGTTCGACGTGGAGGCCGGTGAGATCGTCGGCCTCGTCGGAGAATCGGGCAGCGGCAAAAGCGTGTCCGCCTTGTCGATTCTCGGCTTGCTTGCTTCGAATGCGCGCATCGATGCAGACCACATCCGCTTCGACGGGATCGAGCTGATTGGTGCAGGGCACCGCGCGTTTCGCGAGATCCGCGGCAAAGGAATCGGCCTGGTCTCGCAAGAACCCATGGTGGCGCTCGATCCCTCCTTCACGATCGGCAACCAGCTCGGCGAGATCGTGGCGATCGGCACGCGCATGCGGCGACGCGAGCGGATGGAACGCGCGGAACAGATGCTGCGCGACGTCCGCATCCCCTCCCCGGCCGACATGCTCAAGCGCTATCCGCATGAGCTGTCGGGAGGCCTCGCCCAGCGCGTCGTGATCGCCATGGCGCTTGCCCGCAATCCGAAGCTCATCATCGCGGACGAACCGACTACCGCGCTCGACGTCACCGTGCAGGCCGAGATCCTCGATCTGCTCCGAGCGCTGCGTTCCGAACGCGGCATGGCAATCCTCATGGTCACGCATAACCTCGCTGTCGTCGCGGATCTCTGTGAACGCGTGCTGGTGATGCAGAACGGCGTCATTGTCGAGCAGCAGAACGTGGAGCGGCTCTTTGCCCAGCCGCAGCACGCCTACACACGCAAACTCATGGATGCCACGCCGAACTTGCTCGAGCCACATAGGTCGCGCAAGACGGACGCGTTCGTCGAATCGCATGCCAAGGTGGCGGCCTTATGACCTTTTCGATCCTCACCCCGCCCCTTCTCGAAGTCAGCGAGCTCAGCGTCACCTATGCCCGTCGTCAGGCGTGGCGCCGCAAGGTGCTAGAAACCCAGGTGGTCAAGAGTGTGTCGTTCTCGATCGCACCTGGAGAAACGCTCGCCGTGGTCGGCGAGTCGGGCTCCGGGAAGACGTCGATTGGCCGCGCGATCCTGGGGCTGGCGCCAGTAAGCGGCGGCACGATCCGGCTCGATGGTCGCGACATCACCTTCGCAGACAATGCAGAACGGCGCCGCCTCGCGTCCGATATGCAGGTCATTTTTCAGAACCCGTATGGCTCGCTCAATCCCTCGCTCACCGTTGGCCACATCCTGACCGAGCCGCTGCGCGTACGCGAAAAACTCTCGCAAGCAGCCAGCCTGAAGATCGTTCAGCAACTGCTCGAACGCGTTGGGATGCCAGCGGATGCGGCCGATCGTTACCCCGGCAACTTTTCGGGTGGGCAGCGTCAACGCATCGCCATCGCGCGGGCGCTTTCAGTGCGACCGCGGCTGGTGATCTGCGATGAGCCGACCAGCGCGCTCGATGTCTCGACGCAGGCGACGGTGCTCGATCTACTCGCCGAACTGCAACGCGACACGGGTATGTCGTATCTGTTCATCAGCCACGATCTTGCAGTCGTGCGGCGCTTTGCCGATCGCGTCGCGGTTCTTCACAAGGGGACGATCGTCGAGGCAGGCAGCGTCGAAGCCGTCTGCGACCACCCCGAACATCCCTACACGCGAGCGCTGATCGCAGCGGCCCCCGTGCCCGATCCCCTCCTTCAGCGAGCCCGGAGACAAGCCCGTCTCCGGGCGATCCAGCTCGCCGCTGGCCAACCGCAACCAGGACTGACGAATGAGTAACAGGGTAACTGACGTAAGGCAACGCCTCTCGAGCGGCACGACCGCACGCGGCTTCGAGCCCGTGAGACTTCAGCTCGATGCCTACTTGCTGGAGAACGCCGCATACAGCGCACAGCTCGCCGTGTACTGGAAAGATGAACTAGTGGTCGACCTCGTCGGCGGCGCGGATCTCGAAGCGGACTCCGTCACCGGCGTGTTCTCCGTGTCGAAGGGCGTCGCCGGCATCGTGATCGCCATGCTCGTGCAGCGCGGCGATCTCGACCTGGATGCACCGGTCGCGACCTACTGGCCGGAGTTCGAAGCCGGTGGCAAGGCGTCGATTACGGTACGCCAGCTCTTGTCACATCAAGCTGGGGTGGTGGGTGTCAACCCGTCGTTCGAGCGCAACGAAGTCCTGAACTCGGAAGTGGCCGCCGCGCGACTCGCCTCGACGGCCCCACGGTGGCGGCCGGGCAGCGCGTTCGGTTATCACGGTCTGACGATGGGGATCTTCATGGAGGAACTCGTGCGTCGCATCACGAACGGTTCGCTTCAGGCATTCTACGAAACCGAAATCAGAAAGCCGCGCCACATCGATTTCTATCTGGGCTTTCCAGCGGCCGAAGAACGTCGCTTCCGCGAGCTGCTGCCGATGAAGCCGACCGCCGCACAACAAGCGGCCATGGACCATGGGCCCACGTCGAACGATACCCTGGCGAACCTCGCATTTAACAGCCTGTACAGCTCGGACCTTCCGCTCGACAACAAACTGTCGCCGAACCTTCGTGAGGTCCGGGCGGTGGGACCCTCGGCCCTGGGCGGCATCGGTTCGGCTCGCGGCCTCGCCACCGTGTATGGCGCGACGATCGGCAACGTCGGTGGCCCCCCGCTGCTCGACGAGTCCACGATTGAACAGTTCGGCCAGCAACAATCATGGGGGCATGACCGCATCCTCAACGTGGACATGTGTTTCGGCGTGGTCTTCATGAAGCCGCAACCGCGCATGGATTTCGGCAGCTATCTGGCCTTCGGACACGATGGCGCCGGGGGCGCCATCGGATTTGCCGACCCGCTCTATGGCACCGCATTCGGTTATATCCCGATGCCGATGCAGTATCCGGGCGGGGCAGACCCCAAAGCCGTTCGTCTCGCACAAATCGTACGATCCTGCGTACAGCTTCTCGCCTGAAACGGGTCTTGAAGCAGGAGCATCACTTTGTCGATCAGGGCAAAGGAAATCGCGAATAGGCGTGGCATAATTCAGCCGCTAACACGAGCCTCGCGGTTTCCTTCATTGCCCCATGCTCAGCCACATTCACCGGAAGATTGGCAGCTTGCTAGGATTGCTTGCAATCCTCATGGCAACGCTCGCGCCGACCGTTTCGCAAGTGGTGGCGACGCATCGACATGCCGATACGTTCGCGAACATTCTGTGTTCCGCGCAATCGACAGCTGACGATGCGACGGGCAGCCAGTCAAGCCCGCACTCGTCACACTCCGTGATGTCTCATGGCGATGCCTGCGGCTATTGCAGCCTGCTCGCCCATCTGCCGCTGATGCCCAGTATCCAGGCGCCGTTTGCCGTTACGGTCTGGGCCATTCAGCAACGCGTCACGGCTCGCTTCGAAAGCGTTCGTCGCACCGAAACCCTGACGGCGGCCCAGCCGCGCGCCCCACCCGTCCTGATCTGATCTAAGTCTCTTCTTCAGTGCGATGTGTTTGCTGCATCGCGGCTTATTTGCGCGCTCCTTCATGTTCGCGCAGGCGTTCTCACGCCTTCAATCAGGACAAACTATGCGTACCTCTTCAACCCGTTGCGGCAACGGGCTGCTCGCCGCTCTCGCCTTTTCGACCACGACGATTTCGCTGCTCGCGCCTTCGATGGCCTTCGCCCACGCCATCGCAGGCGACTACGTTTTTCCGGCCACCATGGGCATCGACGATCCAGGTGTCGGTGATGAGGCAGATGTACTCTATGGTCACCAGCGCGTACCCGGTGACAACGGCGACCAGAGCATCAATACGTTCAACTTCGAATGGGACAAACTGATCACGTCGAGGCTGGCCCTGTCGATTGGCGGTGCCTATGCGATGCAGACCAACCCAACGGCGCGCGGCTTCGACAACTTCACGGTCGGCGCGAAATATCTTCTCTATGTGAACGAGCCGCACGAGTTCATGGTCTCAGTCGGCGCCGAAGCGGATTTGGGCGGGACGGGCAGCCGGGCGATCGGCGACAACTTTTCGACGATCTCGCCGAATGTGTATCTTGGCAAAGGCTTTGGCGACCTGCCCGATTCCGTGGCCTATCTGCGCCCAGTCGGCGTGACGGCTGAAGTCGGCCCCTCGTTCACGACAGGCGCGGGACAACCCAACGCTTTCAACTATGGCTTTACGGTTCAATACAGTCTGGCCTATCTGCAGCAGCATGTGCATGACCTCAACCTGCCCGAACCGCTCGCGAGTCTGATCCCGATTGTCGAAGTCCCATTGTCGAGAAGCCAGGGCCAGACAACAGGGACGATCAACCCCGGCTTTATCTGGTTGAATCGTTACGGGCAACTGGGCATCGAAGCGCAGATTCCGGTCAACCGCGCGAGCGGTTCGCACGTCGGCATTCTGCTCGATGCCCATATCTTCTTTGACGACGTCGCACCGACGACCATCGGCAAGCCCCTGTTCACCTCTGCACAGAAGGAATAAGTCATGCAATCGCATTCAATGGATGTTCGTCGATGGATAAGAGCACTCGCGATCGTTTGCGCCGCGGCCGTGTTGTCCCGCACGGCGTTCGCACACGTGTTTCCGAAGAAGCAGGAGCCCGGCGCAGGCGCGACGGTCGCTTCGCCCGCTCAGGTCAAGATCCTGTTCGACGGTGCGCTGGAGCCCTCGTTCACCACGCTGACCGTGACCGATGCGGACGGCAAGCAAGTGAATGTCGAGAAGGCCAGTGTCGATCCTCAAGAACCGGCGGTGATCTCGGTCCCGCTACCGACGCTTGCGCCGGGTCACTACACCGTGCATTGGGCGGCCGTGGCCTCGGATGGTCATCGCACGCATGGTGACTATTCGTTCGATGTGAAATAGGCGCAGCCGAAGGCCGAGCTAGTCCGCTTATCAGACAGGGGCAGCGCGCCGCGATGGCGCGCTCCGCCCTATCTTCAAGCAGCCTTGCGAGGATTCCGCAAGAACAAAGAAAGCGCCCCGCCCAGTGCAAGCATGACGATATTGCAACTGAGTGCGAGTGTGAACGCATGAGCGTAGGCGTCGAGGCCTCGATGTGCGCCCAGCGCGCTATAGAACACGCCGCCGATAATCGCCACGCCCAGCGCAGCGCCGACCTGCAAGGTCGAGATGGCGATGCCGGATGCGAGCCCGGCGTGACGCGCATCGATACCCCCAATCACCGCTTTGATGACCGACGGCATCACGATACCGAAGCCCAGGCCGGAGCAGAGCAGGCCCGCTACCAGCATCCATTCAACCTGGTGACTCACGCCGATGACAACCACGCTGAATCCGATCGCCTGAAGCACGAACCCCAGCGTGAGCGCGCGCACACCGAGCCGTTCCATCACGCTTGACGACAGCAACGACGCGACAAATCCACCGCCGACATAGGGCAGCGTGGCGAGGCCCGCATCGATCGGCGTCAGGCCGACACCGCTTTGCAGATAAACCGAAAACGTCAGAAAGAACGACGACTGCATATAGAACGCAAACGCCATCCCGATGCCCGCTACAAAGCCGCGGTTGTGAAACAGACCCAGGTCGACGAGTGGCGAACCGCCGCGCGAAGCCAATCGCTGCTCAAAGCGGATAAAACCGAAGAGCGCAAGCGGCGAGACCGCCAACATAACCATGACCCAGAGCGGCCAACCGGCTTCTCGTCCCTCCACGAGGGGATAGACCAGGCACCCCAGCGTGATCGAAAGCAACAACACGCCACCCAGGTCCAGACGCTGTGCATGCTCGGCACGTGACTCGTCGAGAAAAAGGAGGCTACCGATAAACGCGACCAATCCGATCGGAACATTGATCAGGAAAATGGCCTGCCAGGTGAACCCGAACGGATGCGCGGAAACCAGCACGCCACCGAGCAGTTGGCCGCAGATATTGGCGAGTCCGAATGTCGCGCCATAGAGCGCGAGCGCGCGCCCTTGCTCTGCCTGCGGGAACAACACCCGGATCGATGCAAGCACTTGCGGCGCCATGATCGTCGCCATCAAGCCTTGCAGAATACGGCCGGCGATTAGCGCATCAGGCGACCATGCCGTTCCGCACAATACCGAAGCGAGCGTGAAACCCACGACGCCAGCCCTGAACATGCGACGACGTCCGAACAAATCACCCAGACGGCCCCCCGTGATCAGAAACACCGCATAGGTCGCGGCATAGGCCGACATCACGAACTGCACCGCGCTCGACGACGCACCGAGGCTCTCGCGAATCGCGGGCAACGCAAGATTGACGACATTGAAATCGAGCGGCGGCAGGAATGCGCCGGTCAGCAGCACAGCAAGCGCGAGCCAGCGGCGCGGGTGCAGCTTCGGCACCCTGTCGGCGTGTCGTAGAACGGGTTCGGCGGCACTACCCATGATGCATTCCTCTATCGCACGGTGAAATCCTGGCCCACCCTCTTCCATCAATAAGAAGAATCGGTGGCGCTATCACGAACATACTAGTTGGTACAATCGAGCCGACTATACACGACCCGTACTAGTAGGTACACTGCTTTTATGAGCGATGCTGCCGAACGACTTGTCTTGACGACCCAGGAACTCCTTTGGGAGAGGGGCTATGGGGGCACGAGTCCGCGCGCCATTCAGGACCGGGCCGGCGTGGGACAGGGCAGCATGTACCACCACTTTCGCTCGAAGGCCGAATTGGCGCTCGAGGCGGAAAAACGCAGCACCTCCGAGTTGATCGCCGAAGCGGAACGGGTGATGAGCGGGCCGGAAAAGCCGCTTGAGCGTGTGGTGCGCTACCTTCGGCTTGAACGCGCAGTGCTCAAGGGTTGCCGGATCGGCATGCTGACCGCCGACCCGGACGTGATTGCCACCGAGGCCCTGCGAGCGCCATTGAAAGAGGCCTTCGACGCCCTGACGACACGCATTTCGGCTTTGCTGCGCGAAGCGCAGGAGGCCGGGCAACTGGACGCGTCTCTCGATACGCATGCGATTGCCACCACCACGATGGCCGTGCGCCAGGGCGGCTATGTGCTTGCGCGAGCCGCCGGCTCGACCCGGCCCTATGAAGAGGCCATTGAGGGCATCATCAGCCTGATCGAGGCCCGCGCCATCGGCGCGCAAGACTAGCGCTTTTCTTTCGGTTCGACCTGCTTCGAAGCTCCCTCCAAGCGGGGATATATCTGCCTATGTCGCAATTCACAGCCCATGGCCCGCAGCCGCAGCGGAACGACACAATGGTTTCGCCCCCTCGGTCGCGTTTTGCTCACGATCGGCGATCGATTTTGCGTCGATGACTTAAGTGCGCTGCGGTTGTCAGACAATTTAGGCGCTCTTCTTTGACGCTCTTTCCTTACGGAAGCGCCGCCTGTCCTGTTTCTACGGCCCCTCGATACAAAAATTCCTCGCCTGCATAAGCTCAACGCGGCAAAGTTGTCTTACACTCTCCCGCTCCAACCTACAAAGCTTGCAGGACATGATCGAACGTCCTTCGTCGGTTCTTCCCGACCGTATCTACGCCGACATCCTGAACCGGATCATCGAAGGGGACTTCAAGGAAGGCGAGCGT
>FTBI01002107.1_pt1 | contig 55339 bp, 44 predicted proteins | sample 1639171 | NCBI WGS metagenome assembly FTBI01 (sample SAMEA3914812, study PRJEB12502) | metagenome | biome: forest; material: soil | place: Canada | collected 2011-07-07 | depth 0.1 m | reverse complement strand
GCCTTAGCCTTAGCCTTCTCCCTGCAAGCAGGGATAACGCGCAAACAGCTCCGCCAGCCAATCGATAAACACTCGAACTTTGCGGGTCAAGTGCCGGTTGGGTGCGTACAGAATCGAAATCGGGCGTGCAGGCTGCCGATACTCGCTCAGCACCTCGACCAGTTCGCCGTTCGCGAAAAATGGCAGCATCAGGTGGCGCGCCCCCTTGATCAGGCCCAGCCCGGCGACGCCGCAACGCACGTAGGCGCCGGAATCGTTGACCGCGATCGGCCCTTTCATCTGTAGCGAATATGACTCGCCGTCGACCAGGTAGTCCCAGGCTCGCACCCGGCCGGTACTGGCAGACACGTAATTTACGCCGATATGGTGACTCAGGTCGTCCAGATCGTGGGGCATGCCGTGACGGGTCAAATAGGCTGGCGCCGCCGCCGTGGCATTTGTCACCAGACCGATTTGACGCGCCACCAGCCCTGAATCCTCAAGCATGCCTACGCGCAACACGCAGTCGACACCCTCCTCGACCATATCGATGGTGCGGTCGGTCAGCCCCATCTCAATCTCGATGTCCGGATAGGCCGCATGAAATTCATGCACGGCGGGAATAATGATCGAATTGCCAAGCGAGGTGGGCAGGTTGATCTTCACCTTGCCCTTGGGGCTGAGCTTGGCGCTCGACAGCGACGACTCGATTTCCTCGATCTCGTTGAGCAGCGTCAGACAGCGGGCGTAATACTGTGAGCCATCTTCGGTCAAGCCGATCCGCCGTGTCGTACGATTCAGCAACTTGACGCCCAGATCCTGCTCGAGCGCCTGCACCACCCGCGATACATTGGGCGGCGGTAGTTGCAGCAGGTCGGCGGCCTTGACGAAACTGCCGCTGTCGACCACCCGCGTAAATACCTTCATCGCAAACAGCTTATCCATATGCCCCCCTCAATTGGCTTGCGCACCGCTCAGAGACGATTGTTGTCGTTAACGCACCATAGCATTAACGAAATGCGCCTGTCGCGAGTATCAGGTCCACCCATCAACACCAGGACAACTGGAGGCTACCATCGGGACCGAAACCGAAACGCCCTGCGTACCAGCCCACGCCAAACAAGGTCAGGGCCTGTCCATAATATGGCGTCGGCGTCTTGGCCTCAAGCTCGGCAACCCGTTCCAGCTGAGCTTGGGCCAGTTCCTGCGCACCGCCGGCGATCAGGAACGGGACCATCGCGGCGGACATGCCGGATGGCCCGGCATTGTGACTGAAGGCTCCTGACTGGGTATCGATCTTTTCGGGGGGATAACCATGCGCGGCTACATAGTCGAGCATGGGACGGAAACTGCGCAGCAGATTGCGCTGCGCAGTGTCCTGTGTCGCCAGCATGCCGGCCCACAGATAAACACGGATCGCATCGTAACTGCCCAGTGCGACCGTGCGCTTGTCGGCTTCGAACGCACCGTCATTGCCGCTCGCCCGGTATTGCACCCAGTCCGGCGCAAAGCCATGCGGTGCCGTGTGAGTCAATACGACCTGAGCGCTCTCGACCAGTTCTCGCCACGGTCGCGCAGCGCTCGTTGCAGCCGAAGCTGGACTTTCGTTCGTGGCCGTCGACCGTGACGCACCGGCATGACTTCCCGATGCGGGCTGGGGCCTGACGGACGGCGTATCCGGCAACGCGCTGGCGATACCGCGCAACAACTGTACAGGCGTATAACTGGGATTCAGACGCCAGGTCCGTGCATCAAGGTGAAACCCCTGCGGCCCAGGCAGCAAGGTCAACCCCAGGCCGGGCAACGTCGTGGTTTCCTGTTCGATGATGCGTTGCGCAAGGTCCGCGCCCAGCCGGCTCAAGTGCGGATCGTGCCACGCGCGCCCGGCTTGCAGCAGCGTGTAAGCTATCCATACATCGGCGTCGCTCGCCGCGTTGGCATCGATGACACCCCAACTGCCGTCCTGCTTGTGCCCCCACAACCACGCGGGAAGATGCGAGGCGAGACTGCCTTGTGCGAGATTGTCCTGGGTCCAGGCCAGCATCTTGTCGAATGTGGCTCGGTCGTTGGCTACCAAGGCGAAGAAAAGACCGTAACCCTGCCCTTCCGACACGGTGCGTGCATCCGACTGACCACGATCGATAACGCGCCCGTCCGGGCTTACGAAGGTTTCCTTGAAATGGGTCCATCTGACCCAGGGCTCGCACACAGGAGCTGCGCTCGCCCGACTGGCTCCCAGCGCTACGCCCACAAGGCACAACAGCACGAGGCAGGTGCGCAACGCGCGCATAGCCGGCCGGCAATCGATCATGGTGACCGCTTTCAATACAGCTCAGGACACAGCGTGCGTTCTATGCTTTCGATCAGGATATGCAGCACCTTGATATGCAATTCCTGCACCCGATCAGCGTATTCTCCGCCCGGAGTGCAAATATCGATATCGGCAGCAGCAGCCACCGGCGATCCGGGACGCCCAGTCAGCACGATGACCGACAGCCCCAGCGCCTTGGCACGCGTCACCGCATGCAGGATGTTAGGACTTTTGCCGCTGGTGCTGAGCGCCACCAGACAATCGCCGGATCGGCCGTGCGCCTCGACGTAGCGCGAAAACACGTAGTCGTAGCCGAAGTCGTTGGCAACGCAGCTCATATGCCCCACATCGCTGATGGCCTGGGCAGCGAAGCCGCGCCGATTCTTGCGATAGCGGCCGGTCAACTCCTCGGCAAAATGCATCGCATCGCACATCGAACCGCCGTTGCCGCACGAGTAAATGCGCCCCCCGCCCTTTAGCGTTTCCACCAGCAAATCGGCGCCGGCGGCAATGGTCGCCAAGCCGGCATCGTCGGCCAGCAGGCGTTCGAGTGCTTGCCGCGCCTCAAGCAGACTGTTTTTTACTATGGTTACGGTCATGGTTTGTGAAGAGTTGGCCAAAGTCATAATCCCACTACTTTACCCGGTACGCGACGCCCCCGTACTATCGTCGCCGGCCGGTCCTGCGCGAGTCGGTAGGACCCGATGCGCGTACATTATTACAGCAGTAATCGGGGCGCGTCGCGCCCTGGCCCGACCATACGCTTCAAAATATTCTCTAAATCCTTGCCGGAAAAGGCATTTCGCTATGACATTTGCAGCGGGACGGGTGTAATTATGGAAATTTCGGGGGTGGATGTGGAATATCGTGTTACCAACCTGACCTGACGAATAACGCAAATAATTTCAGAATGGTCTTATATTAGAAACGTTGTCCCAGTGATAAGGCGGCGCTACTCCTGCCGTCTTGGACTGTGCGTCATGCCAGGAAACGACATCATGAAAAACATCTTGCTGTGCGCCGTGCTGGTCGGTTGCGCCTCATCCGCGTGGGCGACCGAGTACGGCAAAGTAACATCCGTGACACCGGTGCTGCAGCACAGCACCGTGATGCAACCGTCATGCATGAACCCGAACGGCACTGCCGTACCCGGCTGCGAAAGCAAGCCCGTGCAACAAAGCACGGTGGTCGGCTACGAAATCAAGTACCGGTACAAGGGCAACACCTACACGGCCCAGATTCCGGGCGACCCCGGCAGTACGGTTGCGCTGCGCTTCGATCCGAGCACCGGCCAACCGATTCCGGCCTTGACCTACGCCGACGCACCACCGCCCTCGACAGTCGCGGTGGCGGCACCGCCGCCACCGCCACCGCCTGCCTACGCGTATGGTCAGCCATACTATTATGGCCCGGCCTATTACGGACCGGCCTATTATGGGCCGCCGGTCGTGGTCGGAGCGCCTGTGATCGGCCTCGGCATCGGAGTCGGATTCGGTTGGCACGGCGGAGGGGGATGGCGCCGCTAAGCGTTAGGGCATTGCCTATTACACGCGGGTAGTTGCTTCTGTTCTTCCATTGTTGGTTGCAACACCGCGAGCGCCTTTTCTTTATACGTTGCCGCGAGAGGCGCGTAACGGCACACTTCCTTGTGAAGGTGCCGTTTTTCATTGGGCGCCGCGTACTGTGCCGCTACATCACACGAAGTTCCAAGTCAACCGGCGTGTGCGTGCGCGCCCGCTGATGCGTGCGCAGCCGTACAATATAGGTACCGACATCGCCGGGGCAGCCGCCTCCTGGACAAGTCCGGCAACACCCAACCGAGGCCAGTCGAGACCGAACCAACTGCCGATGCCAATATTTTCATACATCGCCAAACGGCGCCGGACCGCCTCCTGCTCCACGGGTCGCCGCCGCTGGCGCGGCCGTTTATTGGCGCTATCCATCGCATCTGTCGCCTGTACCGCTAGCCTGCCCGGTATTTGCACAGCCGCCCCCGACCCAACCACACTGGGCGTGCGCTTTCATGACACCAAGCTCAGCCAGTACCGCGGTTGCGTACTCGAATTCCGAGTCCTGGAGAACGCGCCACCCGATTTCCCCAGCGCCGCGTTGATCGTCGACGGCAGCCTGGCCTATGTCAAGCCGCGCTCGGGCGCCGCGCCGCGTATAGGCCTAAGCGTCATTTTCTCGAAGGAGTATAAGCGTACGCTGCTGCCGCTCGACAAGGTCTACGAGGCCTACGTACGCAGTGCCAACGGGACCACCGCCGGCAGTCTAGCGGATCGCGTGCCGAATACACCCAAGACGGTCGCATCGTTCGCATTCGGCGTCGATCAACTGTCGCAGCAGATGTTGCAGGATATCCGCAGCGGTGCCGGCTTTACGCTGATGTACCGAATCACCGCGAACAGCGAAGAACGTGCGCTGCCGATCGATACCCATATAGTCGATTCGACCTTCATCGGGGGCGCATTGAAACGTTACACGTCCGGCGACGTGGCCCATCAATATGGTGCCTGCATCGATCAGCTCGATAAACCGGAAAACGGGGCAGACAAGCGCGCGGCCGACGCCGCCGACGCCCGCCATTTCTCGGACTGGTTGCGCGAATATTCGCCGTTTCCGCTTTATCGCTCGCACTAAGCATCGGCCGCCCCGCCGGACAGACTCAGGCCGCTACGTCGTGCCGTCGCCGTTGTGCGGTGCGATGAGCGGCGCGCTGCGCACCACGGACGCAACTCCCCCTATTGTCGACCTAAAGCGGCTCCGACACGTTGGAACGAGGGCGTAGCGAGTCCGGCAGTAAGATGCGCCGCAGGAATGCGGCCACGCGGGCGAAGACGTCGTTAGGTTCCTCCGCGAACAGCTCGGGACGCAGCAGTTTGAGCGACTCTAGCACTCCCATTTCGTCCTCCCGTGTCAAGGACCCATACACGGTCGCCAGACGCATCAATACGCGCAGTTGCCCTAGGCGTTCGCGTGCTTCGGCGCCATGAGCATCGTCGAGCGCCCGGCGGGTCGCCTGCAACATTTCGTGCACGCGACTCGCCACTTTCCAGGCCGGACTTTCCAGAGCTTTCTCGACGTCGGTAAACTTCTGCGCGGTCTCGACAATCTGGTTGGTCAGCGGCGAAATCATTTCCGGCTTGCCACCGCATTTTTCGATCACATGCCGCACCCACTGCTGCGCATTCTGGGAAAAATCGTCATCGGACCAGCCGGGGCCGCCGACAATGGAAAAGCCGTATTGCTTGGCGTCCTGAATCATCACCTCGAACAGATCCGGCACACCTTTCTCGAATGAGCGCTGAGCCCAACCATACTCGCCCTTTGCAAGCAGGTCGGCCACCGCGGCTTCAGTCAACGGTATCAAGTTATCGAGAATCTTCGCATTGATGAACGCTTCGAAACTCGGCAGACGAAAATTGGGATCCGTCTGCATCACGAGGCGAGCGAACAAATCAAACTCGTCCTTGACGCGCTTGAGCTGCTCTTCAGTCAGCGTAATGGTGATCTGGCTCATAGACTCGCTCTTTTTATCAGGGATACGCTTGCGCGACCGCTTCCTTCAAGACCGCGGCACGCGTGACGACATCGATCACCTGATCGGCCGGCATCGGATGAGCCAGCAGGAATCCCTGCAGCGAATCGCATCCCAGCCGCGTCAGAAAATCCTGCTGGTACTCGGTTTCGACGCCTTCGGCGACGATTTTCAAATCCAAGGTCTGGCCCAAGGCGACGATTGCCGATACGATCGCCTCGTCATCCGGGTCACGCCCTGCCAGATCGCGGATAAAGCCGCGGTCTATCTTCAGCTCACACGCCGGCAATCGCTTCAGATACAGCAAACTCGAATAGCCGGTGCCGAAGTCGTCGATCGAGATGCGCACACCCATATCGCTCAAGCGCTCGAGGATGCGCATGCTGGCATCTACATCATGCATGGCGGTCGTTTCCGTGATTTCCAGTATCAGGCGCGACGGGTCCAGTGCGTGGCGTGCAAGCGTCGTTCGCACCGTGTCGATCAAGCCTGCATGCGCAAACTGCAACGCCGACAGGTTGACAGCCATGCTCCACATCGGATGGCCGTCCCGGCTCCAGCGCGCGATCTGCGCGCATGCTGCATCCAGCACCCAGGTGCCGATGGGTACGATCAAGCCGACCTTCTCGGCCAGTGGGATGAACTGATCAGGCGCAATCAGTCCACGCCTCGGATGCTGCCAGCGTACGAGCGCCTCGAAACCGAAGACCGGTCCATCCGGCGCTTCGAATTTCGGCTGGTAGTGCAGCAGGAATTCGTCACGGCTGAGCGCCAGGCGCAACTCCTGGATCATTTCGAGTTGTTCGTGTACATTGGCGTTCATCGACGCCTCGAAAAAGCAGTAGGTATTACGCCCCAGCATCTTTGCGTGATACATCGCCGCGTCCGCGTTGGTCAGCAACTGCTCTGCGGTATCACCGTCGCCCGGATACATGGCGACACCGATGCTGGTCGATACGTGCAATGCGTGATCGGCGACCATCATCGGTTCGCGCACGACCGAGATCAGTCGATCAGCAATCTCGGCGGCCTCGGTCGGATCGCGGACCACCGCCAACAAGACAAACTCGTCGCCTCCCAGACGCGCGAAGGTGTCGCCGGCACGCTCGTTTTGCGCCACGCGCTGAGCAAACGCGACCAGCAGTTGATCGCCCAGCCGATGGCCATAGCCATCGTTGATCGCCTTGAATCCATCCAGATCCATGAACATCAGGGCGAAATGTCCTTTTTCGCGGTCGGCGCCACACATCGCCTGATCCAGCCGATCGCTCAGCAATGTACGATTGGGCAATTTGGTCAGGCTGTCGTGCAGTGCCAGGTAGGTCAGTTCCTGGTTGGCTTGCGCAAGCGACGTCGCCAGGATCGCCGTACGGGCTTCCAAGCGCAGATCCAGGACTGAAATGATCAGCGCGATCGCCAGCACTGCCAGCGTAACGATGATGATAACCAGCGCAAGCCAGTTCGGGTCCACGCCGTCGCGCGCCGCGCCGCAGATGCTGCCGGCCGGGAAGCGCGCCGCAGCCATGCCGGTGTAGTGCATACCGACGATCGCCGTTCCCATCACCACGGCGGCGCCGGCACGATGCAAACGAACCCGGAATGACTGTTGGCGCAGGCGAAATGCAATCCACAGTGCGGCCCCCGAAGCGCCGATGGCAATTGCAATCGACAGGCAGAAGATCCAGGGCACGTACTCGACGGGTGGATCCATGCGCATCGCCGCCATGCCGGTGTAATGCATCCCCGCGATCGCAGGCCCCATCAGCAACGACCCGCCGATCAGCCGGGGAAGCGGCAATTCGCGCCGGCTCACCAGCCAGAGTGCGAACAGTGAAGAGGCGATTGCAAGCAGCAGCGAAAGCAGAGTCAGGAAGGGATCGTAGCCGACCGATATCGGCAGCGCGAACGCCAACATGCCGACAAAATGCATGGACCAGATACCGGTGCCCATCGCGCAGGCGCCGCCTGCCAGCCACCAGTGCGCGGCATGTCCCTGGGCGGTCGCGATGCGGCCGGTCATGTCCAGCGCCGTATAAGACGCCAGAATCGCCACGACCAGCGAAAGCAGAACCAACAACGGGTTATAACTGCCGACTAACACTGAATACTCTCCATCCGGGACGTCCGATTGATCGGGCTGGGGCTAACGAGCGAAGTCGACATATCTAGTTATCGACGCGCGTGGCGATGACTTTAATTTTGGCGGTCGAGCACGCGCCCCGAACCTCGCCGACCCCGGACAAGCGCGCGTGCTCGTCGTGAATCAACTGTTGCGCCAGCATACCGAGAGGCGTTAGAGGCTGATCGAAAGCTGGGTAATCCGGGCGCGACGCCAGCCAAAACGCCAGCCGTTCGGCCGGCATCGGACGCGCGATCCCATAACCCTGCGCCAAGTCGGCACCGAGCATCACCATCGCCTCCAGCATCTCGTCGCTTTCCACGCCTTCGACGATGACTGCCTTGCCCAGGGAGTGACCGAGCTGGATCAATTGCCAGACGAAGCGCAACACATCCTTCGGCTCTTCGCCGCCCATGCTGATCACGCTGCGATCGATCTTCACGAAATCGAACGGCACCTCACGCAAACGCGCGAGACTGCTGTGCCCTGAACCCAGATCGTCCTGCGCAAGCTGGATCCCCAGGGTCTTGAGTCGAGCCAGTTCGCGAGCCACGTCGATACCCAGGGGAAATGCGTCGGTTTCCAGAATCTCGAGAGTCAAGTGCTCCGGGGCGCAGCGATAGTCTTGGAGCGCGCGCTGGGTCACGTCGAAATAGCGCAAGTCGCTCAAAGCGCTGGGAGGTACATTGACCGAAACGTTGACGGCGAAGCCCTGCGCCAACCATTGTTGCCTGCGAGCCAGCGTCTGTCCAAGACCGCGTTCGTACAAATACAGGAAATCGTCCGACGACAGCACCGGGAAAAACTCGCCCGGCGCCAAGATACGATTGCCGTCCTGCAGCCGAGCCAACGCTTCGACCTTGGCAACACGTCCGCTCTTCAGATCGATCAGTGGCTGATAGTACATTTTCAGCGCGTCGGACCGAACCAGTGCGGACAAATGCTGGCGCGTCGCAAATGCCACTGTGGTCGTATCACCGTGCATCGCTTCGATACGCGCGATCGAGAATCCCAACAAGGTCTGCAGATGGTCGACGAAGGCCACCTGCTCGATGGACGTGTAGCCGCCAGGAAAGGCGCTATATAAACTGAGTATGGCCGTTGGCTTGTGGCCCGGCGACAGCAAGGGAATCGCAACGCAGGAGCGAAAGCCGGCACGCTGTGCCAAGGCCTGCCACGGCGCCATATGCGGATCGGTGGCGATATTGATCGAACGTTGCACTTCGGCATCATGCCAGGCGCGACCCGCCGGGCCTCGAGCCTGAATCGAATTGCCCGACATAATGGGCTGGACCGTCTCCACCTCGGTCAGATAGGTCGCTATCGTTGCACCCGACGCCGATTCAAAGCGGAATATGCCGGTGTGATCGGGACGGCCGACCGAACAACCGGCGAATTCTTCGTGTCTGCCGAGTATCTCCACGGCACCCCGAATCAAGTCGGAATAATTGTCCGTCTCGCGCACAAAACGCAGTGCCTGGAGCAACGTGTCCTGGCGCAATGCCTGCAACCGCTGTCCGGCCTCCGCTTGCCAAGCCAGGTCGCGAATCAAGCGCTGCTCGAGAACACGCAGTGCTGGTGCGTGCACCGCCGGATCCACATATCGGTGAATGGCTCCAATCACCATGCCGAGCATACGCGCCATACCTTCACGGTCCACGCCGATGATCCCACGAACACGGCCGGCCTCCAGCGCGACCGAACAGTGCTGCTGGGCAGTCAGCGCCGGAGCGCCAATGACAAACAGATGCTGTAATTGATCGGCCTTGAGCTCAACCTGCTCCTCGGCCGAAAGCCGCTCCAGTATCAGCAGCGACCCGGGCAATTTGCGCAGGTCGTCCGATAGACGATCGACGATGGCGCCACCATGGCGCTGAAGCTCGCCATACAGCGGCCCCAGATCGACCGGGCAGTCGGGACTGTAAAGATGAATTTCTTCATCGGTCAACGTGGCACCATGGCTTGTAGCCATGCCGCCGCTGTGATCCAGCCAGAGATCGCCGGCGCGCTGCATTTTCATCTGGGTCATGAGTTCGTCGCCGAGGACGACCGAGTTCTGGGGAAACGAGCCGACGCGGCCGCGTCGGCAGCCTATCAGATATACATTATGGCGCGCCGCGCGGGGTCTTGGAAGATGAAAGAAAACGACACACGCCGCAACACTCACGCAGCCGCGCCTTTCAAACCCAGACGCCACAATGATGTGACTTCCGCACGGCGGGCTGCGTAAAGCGGATCCTCCGCGTCTGCCGCCCGCGGATGGGTCGGCTTGATGTCCATGCGTCCAAGCACGGCAAGACCATGGGCGTCGATCGCAGCAAGTAGTTCGGCACGGGAGCGCAGGCCGAGATGTTCCGCCAAATCCGATAGGATCAGCCAGCCTTCGCCCTCCGGTGTCAGGTGCGCCGCGAGGCCACCGAGAAAACCGAGCAGCATGCGGCTATCCGGATCGTAGACCGCGGATTCCAGACGCGAACTGGGCCGCGCCGGCACCCAAGGCGGATTGCAGACGATCAGCGGGGCACGGCCGGACGGGAACAGATCCGCCTCCAGCAATTCAACCTTGCCGTTTACGCCCAGCCGCACCAGGTTGTCCGCGGCGCAGGCCAAGGCCCTGGGGTCCTGGTCGGTCGCGATCACCCGCTCGACGCCACGTCGCACCAGTAACGCGGCCAACACGCCGGTACCCGTACCGATATCGAAAGCAAGGGCGCGCGATGGCAACGGCGCATCGGCGACCAGCCTGACGTATTCGCCGCGCACCGGCGAGAACACGCCGTAGTGTGGGTGTATGCGCCCCCCCAGCGCCGGCAGATCGACGCCCGTCTTGCGCCATTCGTGTGCACCGATCAGTCCTTGCAGTTCGCGCAGCGACGCAACCGACGGCTGATCCGATGGGCCATAGGCCTCCTCGCAAGCCAGCCTGACGTCGGGCGCGCGCCGCAACGGGATGCCGTAATCCGCCTCGAACGGCAGCAACAGCATGCCCAAGGTACGTGCACGCTGAGACTGTACTTGCCGATGCAAGTGAAATGCCTGCCCCGGCGGCGCCTTTTGCGCGCCACCGCCGCCCTCGCGCGGCGCACGCGCCTGGCGCGGCTTGCGGTCGGCACGGCGCGCCATCGCCTGCAGCAACTGACGGGCATTCTGGAAGTCGCCACGCCAAAGCAAAGCGGTGCCCTCGCATGCCAGGCGATAGGCCTGATCGGCGGTCATCGTATCGTCCGCGATCTGAACCCGCTTGGGCGCGGGGTTGCCGCTTTCCGACCGCCATAGCGCGGCGCGGATCTGGCCATCCTCCGGCCACTGTATGTATTCGCTACTCACTGCATACTCCTCGCTACCGCGACAACCTCGGCCGCGCGAGCGGACCTCGAATTGCTCAATTCCGTCATTCGTTCGCCTGATTCGCCAGGTTCACGACATGGCTGCAAATTGCAGCCCATGCCGCACTTCACGTCCCGTGCTGGGTCGGGTCGTGGTTAAAGTAGTCTTGATGATTGTCTGGCCAGAGGAATTGGCATCCGCTGAACGACAACACGCCTGTTGCCAGCAAAATACCGGCTAACAGGCGAAGCAAAAAGTGGGACATGGGTATCCTGGCGAGAAAACCGGCCGGCTACATAGCTGGCCCCACCCGTAGTGTAGCAGCCGCACGCCGGGCATTTACCCTTGTCGGCGGAACCATCGCCGTCGATTCGGCGTCTCTATCCATAGACCCGGTCGGTATGGTCCCGGCGGGTTGACCGCTCAACCCTCAAGGACTCCATCATGCAGATCCATCTGAGCTTTACGCCCATCATCGCGCTGATTGCCGGGATACTGATACTCGTCGCGCCACGATTGCTGAACTATATCGTCGCGATATACCTGATCGTGACCGGCGTGATCGGTCTGGGAGGTCTCAACGCCCTGCATTGGCACTAGGGCCGATTCACGCCAGCCCCCCCAGTTCGGCGCGCTGCGCGCGCCGCCAACGCTGGATGCTTAGCAGGACGATAGGCCCAGTTCGCCGATACCGCTGTCGGAATTCGACGACCTACTCTATGGGCAATGACATCCAATTGTAATAGACTCCCGCTACTCTGCAGCGCCTCCCCCTGTTCCCTTCGGCAGTCCTGTCGCCGGGGTGGACGGTATAAACAGCGCACGACGGCACCGGACTCGCACGGTGGCCAGCGCACAATTAAAACGATTCAGAATAGCGGAGAACTAAAAATGCTGAAAACCAGGTTCGTGCGCAGCCTCGCGGTCGGCGCAGCCATGCTGTTGGGCGCCACGCATGCGGCGCTAGCCGCAACTGAAATCCAGTTCTGGCATGCGATGGAAAGCACGCTCGGCGATCGTCTGAACGACATTGCCAACGACTTCAACAAATCGCAAAGCCAGTACAAGATCGTCCCGGTATTCAAGGGCACCTATGACCAAACGCTGGCAGCCGGCATTGCCGCCTATCGCAGCGGCGATGCCCCGGCGATCCTCCAGGTATACGAAGTCGGCACCGCGACCATGATCGCCGCGAAGAAGGCCGTGATCCCCGTTTCGCAAGTATTCCAGCAAGCCGGCATCAAGCTCGACACGAGCGCCTTTGTGCCCACCATCGCCAGCTACTACAGCGACTCGAAGACCGGTCAGTTGGTGGCCATGCCGTTCAACAGTTCGACGCCGGTTCTGTACTACAACAAGGACGCTTTCAAGAAGGCAGGCCTGGATCCCGAAAGGCCGCCCAAGACCTGGAATGAGCTTGCAGCCGACGCAGCCAAGCTGAAGGCTTCGGGCATGTCCTGCGGCTATTCGAGCGGCTGGCAAAGCTGGATTCAACTCGAAAACTACAGCGCCTGGCACGCGGCGCCGTTTGCGAGCCGCAATAACGGCTTCGACGGTACGGATGCGGTGCTCGAATTCAACAAGCCGCTGCAAGTCGCGCACATCCAGTTCCTGGCCAATATGGCCAAGCAAGGTACCTTTACGTACGTAGGCCGTAAGGACGAACCGAACTCGAAGTTCTACAGCGGCGACTGCGGCATCATCACCGGCTCGTCGGGTGCACTGGCTTCGATCCGTCAATATGCAAAGTTCTCGTTCGGAACCGGTTTCATGCCCTATGACGCATCTGTCCCGGGCGCACCGCAAAATGCAATCATCGGCGGCGCCGCTCTGTGGGTGCTGTCCGGCAAGGACGCCAACACCTACAAGGGCGTAGCCGAGTTCCTCCAGTACCTGACGTCGCCGGCCGTGGCCGCGAAGTGGCATCAGGACACCGGCTACCTGCCGGTGACCAAGGCCGCGTTCGAACTGACGCAAAAGCAAGGATTCTACGACAAGAACCCGGGCTCCGACACGGCGATCCGCCAGATGCTGAACAAGCCGCCACTGCCGTTCACCAAGGGCCTGCGCCTGGGCAACATGCCGCAAATCCGCACGGTAATCGACGAAGAGCTTGAAGACGTGTGGGCCGGCAAGAAGACCCCGCAAGAAGCACTGGACTCGTCCGTGGCCCGCGGCAACGATTTGCTGCGCCGCTTCCAGAGTCAAACTAACTAAGTACATACCGGGGCCGGGATGTTGTCCATGCCCGGCCCCCGGCCGCATCGTTGCGACGACAGTCTTCTGGACCCCGCCTCATGCATGAACGCTCCCGTTTCGGCACCAGCCTGCTGCCCTACCTGCTGATCGCCCCGCAACTGGCGATCACAGCGGTTTTCTTTTTCTGGCCGGCAGGCGTCGCGCTGTGGCAATCGACGCAAATGCAGGATGCGTTCGGCACTTCAAGCGAATTCGTCGGCGTCGCCAATTTCAAACAACTATTCGCCGATCCGCTTTATCTCAGTTCGTTCGGCACCACGCTCGAGTTCAGTGCGCTGGTAATGGTGTTCGGCCTGGTGTCGTCCCTGTTCTTCGCGGCCATGGCCGATCGGGTCACGCGCGGCAAGGGTATCTATCAAACCCTGCTGATCTGGCCGTACGCGGTCGCGCCCGTGATTGCCGCGGTATTGTGGGGGTTTCTGTTCAATCCGAGCATCGGCCTGATCGCCTATGGCCTGGGCAAAATCGGCATTAACTGGAACCACGCCCTGAACAGCGGCCAAGCCATGTTCCTGGTGGTCCTGGCTTCGATCTGGAAGCAGTTCAGCTATAACTTCCTGTTTTTCTACGCCGGCCTGCAGGCGATACCGCGCTCGTTGATCGAAGCGGCAGCCATCGACGGGGCCGGTCCGGTGCGACGTTTCTTCAACGTCGCGCTGCCCTTGCTGTCGCCGACCAGCTTCTTCCTGCTGGTGGTAAATCTGGTATACGCCTTCTTCGACACCTTCCCCATCATCGACGCGGCGACAGGCGGCGGCCCGGGTCAATCGACCCGCACCTTGATCTACAAGATTTACGACGATGGCTTCAAGGGCCTCGACATCGGCAGTTCCGGCGCCCAATCGGTGGTTCTGATGATCATTGTGGTCGGCCTGACGCTGGTGCAATTCCGCTTTATCGAACGCAGGGTCCAGTATTCATGATAGAAAACCGCCGCGGCCTGGATCTGTTCTGCCACGCGATGTTGTTGATCGGCGTGGCCTTGGTGATCTTTCCCATCTACGTCGCGTTCTGCGCGGCGACGATGAATGAGCGCGAGGTGTTCTCGGTACCACTGTCTCTGATTCCGAGCACACACCTGTTCGAGAATATTGCCAACGTATGGCAGCACGGCACCGGCTCGGCCGCGAGCCCGTTCGGCGAGATGCTGCTCAACAGCCTGCTGATGGCCTTGGTGATCGCGATCGGCAAGATCTCGATCTCGATGATCTTCGCCTACGCCATCGTGTTCTTCCGTTTCCCGCTGCGACAGCTCGCATTCTGGTTGATCTTCGCGACCTTGATGCTGCCTGTCGAAGTGCGCATCTTCCCGACCGTGCAGGTCGTCTCGTCGCTGCAGTTGGTGAATACCTATACAGGTCTCACGCTGCCGCTGATTGCATCGGCCACCGCGACCTTCTTGTTCCGCCAGTGTTTCCTGGCGCTGCCGGATGAACTGATCGAAGCCGCGCGCATCGACGGCGCCGGTCCGATCCGTTTCTTCGTCGACGTCGTGGTGCCGCTGTCGAAGACGAATATCGCCGCACTCTTCGTCATCACCTTCATCTACGGCTGGAATCAGTATCTCTGGCCTTTGCTGATCACCAACGTCGCGCCGATGACGACAGCCGTGATCGGCATCAAGAGCATGATAGGCAGTGGCGACGTGGCGACCGAATGGCATTTGGTGCTGAGCGCCACCCTGATGACGATGCTGCCGCCGCTTGCCGTGGTCCTGCTGATGCAGCGCTGGTTCGTGCGGGGCCTGGTCGACACCGAAAAATAAACGTCGCGCGGCCCCGAGCCTGCGCTTCATGAGAATCAACGTGCGCCGGCCCGGCACGATATGCGCATACGTAAGAGGAAACGATGGCCAAGCTGTCACTGAAAAACGTCAAAAAATCCTACGATGGCAAGCAAAACGTCCTGCACGGCATCGATATCGATATTGCCGACGGCGAGTTCGTGGTGCTGGTCGGGCCGTCCGGTTGCGGCAAGTCGACGCTGCTGCGTATGGTCGCGGGCTTGGAAAGCGTGACGTCGGGCGAAATCATCATCGGCGACCGGGTCGTCAATCGGCTGGAGCCCAAGGATCGCGATATCGCGATGGTGTTCCAGAACTATGCGCTCTATCCGCATATGTCGGTCGCGGACAACATGGCCTACGGCCTCAAGATACGCAACCTCGACCGCGCGACGATAGACGCCCGCGTCGCGAACGCAGCCAAGATCCTCGAACTCGACAAGCTGCTGGCGCGCCGCCCGCGCGAGCTGTCCGGCGGCCAACGCCAGCGTGTAGCCATGGGGCGGGCGATCGTACGCGAGCCCGCCGTGTTTCTGTTCGACGAGCCCCTGTCCAACCTCGACGCCAAGCTGCGCGTGCATACGCGCCTGGAAATCCAGCGGCTGCATGCACGACTGCGCACCACCAGCCTGTATGTGACGCACGACCAGACCGAAGCCATGACGCTGGCTCAGCGGGTAGTGGTGCTGAATCAGGGCTATGCCGAACAGATCGGCAAACCGACCGAGGTCTACGAGCGCCCCGCGTCCACCTTCGTCGCCAGCTTTATCGGGTCACCGGCGATGAATCTCATCCCTGGCCGGGTCAGCGTCGACCTGACGCATTTCGACATCGGGGACGGTGTGCGTATCGCCATCGCCGGCGCACAAGGTCTGGGCGAAACCGTGCTGGCAGGCCGTGAATACACGCTGGGCATACGCCCCGAACATATGGCTCCGGAAGCGGACGCGCCGCGCGCCACGCTGCAGGTCGACACCTGCGAATTATTGGGCGCGGACAACCTGGCCTATGGATTGTGGGGGCAGCAGGATGTCGTGGTACGCCTGCCGCATGCGCAACGACCCAACTCAGGTGAGCGCATCGAGGTCGGCTTGCCGGCACGTCACCTGCACTTCTTCGACGCGCAAAGTGGGAAACGGGTGGCTTGAGACGGGTAGCAATTCGTTAAATTACGAGCGCGGGAATGCCACGGTTGGGCCATTCAACAGCGTCCAGTCGTCCACCTAGTGCGCTTTCCACTACGGACGCTATGCGCGCAACGCGGGCGACACGGTCGGATGCCGATGTCGACATCGTTCGATTTTCCGATTGGGGCGGAAATCCCGTTCATCCGTTAGTGAAAGCCGTTCGACCCCTGCGATCAGCGAGAATTCTTCGGAGCAGTGATAACCCGAATCACGCCGAGCGCCTGAAAATCGTCTGGATTGCTTGTCAGCACTGCATACCCGTGTTCATGCGCCTGTGAAGCGATCCACAGATCGTTGTAGCGCGGGCGTGTGCGCCCAGCCTGCTTCATCATCGTGGCGAGCAGCCCGAACGATTGTGCGGTCTTGCGCGTGATTTCGAGAACGGGCATCTGCTCCGCCTGACGAAGCACGCCCATACGCTGTGCGCGCTCCATTGCGTCGTTCGGATACTGAGCGCCATATTCGAGTTCGCCGATGGTGATGGCGGAAACGTAGGCTAGATCCGACCCGGCCTGATGAAACACAGCATCGAGATCAATGGAACCACTTGCCGCGTCAATCCAGACGCAGGTGTCAACGATTACCGCTGCCACGGGTCACGTACCTCGTCGTCGAAACCCATGGCGCGAATATCGGCCTTGAAGCGGTCCCCGATTTCTGGCGAAATCTTCTGCATGCGTTGGAAAGCCTCGCGCACCGTTCCCGGTCGCTGCGGGGGCGTGATCGTACCGAGCACCGTATTGTTGCGTTTGATCGTTACCGATTCGCCGTGCGCCAACGTATCGAGAACCTGATTCGTGCGGCGCGCGAGATCGGTGGCAGTTACGATAGCCACGTGACCTTCCTTGTTAATAAATACGTATTTTGTCAAGGTTGAGATCCCGGTTAGTCGGCTTTCGATTGCGTGCCCTTTTTCCTCGATTACTTAGAGTAGTTTGAATGGGCGTTTGCTCGCATCGAGAAGATCACGTTCGACTATCTGCGTCACCTTTCAACCGATTGCGTCGTGCGAACCGCTCACCCACCTTATTCTATTTCAACGTGAAATCGACTCGCGTCGTAGGCCCGCCATCCTTGATATCCTGCCCATCCAACTTGGGCGCCTGCTCATAGAGCCGCTGCGCGGCTACCTTGCCGTCCAGCCATTGCTGCACGGCGGCCACACGCTGCTGGGCAAGACTGCCTAGCATCGCGTCCGTCACCGGCGTATTGTCTTCCATCAACTGACGCATCTGGTCCGTCGGCAAAGATTTATCGAAACCGACGAAATTGCTCGGTTTCTTGAAGTCGGCGGACTTATACGCCAGTTTCAGATACTTGTCGTACTCGTCGAGGGCTACCTTGACCTCGTTAGGGTCGATGCTCTGCCCATGTCCGATCACGTCTTTCAGCTTGGCCTGTGTGACCGCACGATCGACCGCCAAGCGACGCAGAGCGGGCCCATCGGTGGCGAGATCCGCGCGACCGCTCATCTCCAGCCTGACGGCAGGTTTGTCGTTCAGGGCCTGGCTCAGCGTCTGCAGCTTCTTTTCATCGTCGGCATTCAGTGCCGACGAGCCCGGCGCGAAGGCGACGTATTGCAGTTGTGCCGTACTGCCGCCGAAGGCGTTCGCCAGTAGCGTGAACGGCGCCGTCACCGCCTTTTCAAGCAGATTGCCCACCGCATGCCAAATCAGCCCGCTCAGGCTGAACTGCGGGTCCGACAGCGAACCCGATACCGGGATGTCGATGTCGATCTGACCGCGCGAATTCTTCAGCAGCGCCACCGCGAGCGTAACCGGCAGATGCGTGGCGGTCGAATTCTCCACCCGTTCGCCGAACGTCAGCTGATCGATGAATAAATGGTTGTCGGCTGTCAGCTTGTTCTGGTCCAGAACATAGTGCAAATCGATGTTCAAACGCCCTTCGGTGATCGGATAGCCTGCGTATTTTGTCGCATACGGCGTGAAGTTGGCCAGCTCGATGCCTTGCGCACCTGCGGTCAGGTTCAGGGCAGGCGGAGAAACCAGCGGATTCAGCGTGCCGCTGATCACCACCGGTCCGCGTCCGTCCAGGCTGGCCTTGATGTCGACACTGGCAGGTTCAATAGTATGGCTACCGAACGCACCGACCCGGCCGTTGATGTCGACCAGATTGGCTGTGAAATTGGGTTTGATAAAGTCGTCGGTATAGTTGATATGCCCTTGCTGCAATATGAACTCGCCAAAATGGAGATTCACCGCCGCGCCTCCTGATGCACTCGCGTTCGTGCCGGATGCGGCTTGCGCCGCATTCGCTGCATATCCCTTCGCAACCGATGAAGAGACTGGGGCGACCGGCGTCGCCGCTTCGACACGCGTCAACGAAGTCGGCGCAGCCTCGGGTTGGGCGACGAAGCTGCTCAAATTGAGGTGCCCATTCTGGTCGAGAAAAATGCGCCCGTAAAAGTTGTTCAGTGCGACGCGGCCGGCGTCGACGTTGGTGCCGTGTTCATCGTAGCGGGCGCGTATGCGCGATACGGCAAGCGAGCGCCAACCGGAGAACAGGTCGGCACTTTGCTTGTCGAGCATGCGCACATTATTCAGTGCGGCGTTACCGCGATAGCTCGCATACCAGGCCGCATCACGTTGTCCGACCGCCAGATCGCCGTCGGCATCGAACAAGGCACTGGCAATCGAGGCGTTCAGGCGCGTGCCGAAATACGGTTCGAACGCCGCCACGTCCCATTGCTTGGCCTGAAGGTGCACGCTGACGTCGAGCGGCGACAATCTCACTTTGCCCTGTAGCGCGAGGTCGCCTTTTTGGTTCAGGCGAGTATGTATTTCAAACGGCCAGGCCGTATCGAATGCGTCGCTGATATGACTCACGTTCAGTTGCAGCGGCGTCAAGGTCAACGACACCGCTCGCGCCGTATCGTGATCGACAAAACCGACCGTCCCGTCAACGACTTTCAGGTCGGCCAGCTGATAGTGCCAAGCGGGAGCGGCAGTCCGAATCGCCGGCGCCGCAACCGCATGCGCACTTGCCGGCCGAGGGGTCAGCAAGGTAGTCAGATCGATCGTGCCGTCCGCGGCGCGATCTGCCGACACCAACGGATGATCGAGTTCGACCGCAGCCAATTGAAGCGCCCTGGAGGCCAGATCGAAATGATCCAATTGCACGCTTCCGCGTGCAAGCGCCACCATGGTATGTGTATCGCGCGCCGCGGTCACTTTCAGGTCGCTCAGGTCCAGGCGAGCCGGGCCTGCCGTCACGTTGGGTTCCGCGCCATGCCAATCGGCCGCGAGCGCTGCCTGCAACGCCACACGGCCGTCGGCAACGCGCCCGGCAAGCACACTGGCCAGCCAGGGTTGCAATGGCGGCAACGCAAACTGGGACAGTCCAAGTTGCATCTGAGCCTGACGCGCCGGCAGATTCAATGTTCCGCGACCGTTGAACGCGCCGCCATCCGGCAAACCGATCTGGATCGAGAACGGCGCCGCGCCAGCATGCACCGTCGAGAAATTCGTCAGATTCATGCGCATCCGCGCCAGCGTCAGATGCGCCGGCTGCGCCGCCGCGCCATCGGTGAAATCGACCGTACCGTCGTTCAGCTCGAAATGGGCCAGCGCCAGGTCGAACGGCGCGCTAGCGCCGGCCGCTCTCACCGCAGGTTCGGCATGTGCGGTGGCCTTGGGTTCGGCGTTTGGTGCGGCATTCAGTGGCGGCAGATTAAAGCGGCCTTGCGCATTACGTACGATCGATACGATGGGTGTATCGACGCGCACGTCGTTGAAGTGCGCAATCGACCGCAATGGCTGGACGTCGGCCGCATCGACATGCAAGCCGGCCAGGCGCAGGACGGACGCGCCCGCCGGGTCGGCCAGCGCGAGATCGCGCACATCGACGGTGCCGCTAAGGGCGATCCGCGGCGCACTCGCGGCACGTGCAAAGGCGACCGTCAACTGAGTCGATAGCGTCCCGCGCTGCAGCGTGAGCGGCAAACCTTGCGGCGCGAAATAGCGTACATACGGCAGCAGCCGTGTCAGATCGAAGTGATCGAGCTGCAGCGTCAGCGACGATGCGAGCGTTTTGCTGAATGGCTTGGCCGTGCCGGACAGGCGCAACAGGCTGCCGTCGATGCGGGCCTGCAGCAGCGGCTGGATAAAGATATCCACATCCGACGGCAAGTTTGCAATAAACGGGATGCCGAGGCGCCATTCGTCCAGAGTGTGGTGCGTGCCCGTGACCTTGTCGTCGACATCGATACGCCCATCGTCCAGGTGGATGTTGGAGATGGAAAACAATACCGGCTTGCTGGCCGCCGCGGACGGTTGGCCAAAGCTGTCCACCAGATCCGAAAAATTGAAACGCGCATCACTGTTGCGCACCAGATGGAGCGACGGCCGTTCCAGATACAGTTCGTCGACGATAGGCTTGAGGCGCAGCAAAGACGTCCACGACGGTCGCACCACCAGCTTCGCCAGCGTCAGGAACGGTGGCGCGGTGGCTGCATCAGGCGAATCGGCCGGCTCTCCGATCGTGAACTGTTCGACAGTGAGCTTGAGCGTATACGGATTGAGCGTGATGCGCCCGACACTCACCGGACGCCTAAGCAATTGACTGAGCTGATGTTCCGCGTAGTGGCGGATCAATGGGGGCGCGCCCAAGTAGAGCACCGCGCCGAACACCAACACGGTCACGACGATGCGCCTGGCCCATAGGCGATTGCCTGGCGATGTGTAAGCGCGGCGTAAGCCTTGTCGTATCTGGTCGGGAGTCAGTGAAGGCAAGAACATGTCGATCTCGTCGGCGCGCTCTGTCAGCCACCCGCGCGACTCGCCGCGGACAACTAGCGCAGAACGCCCATTATCACGCGTGCCTTGCGTTTGGGGAAGTGTTGAGCCCTCTGATCTGCGTCAAGTCAGGCTGTCGGCGCCAGGGTGGCCATCAGCTTGGCCACCAGCACCTGCAGCACTTCCTTGCGCTGGTTGACCGTCTCGCTGCGCAGCGTGGCGATGCCGCGCCCGGGGCGACTGCGCGATGGCTTGATATCGATCACCTCGCTGTGTACCTGCAGGATATCGCCGGGCCGGGTCGGCTGCGGCCAGCTGACCTCGGCACCTGCCCCGATGATGCCTTCACGCAGCGGGATGTCGCTTTCGACGATCAACCGCATCGTGATGGCTGCGGTCTGCCAGCCGCTCGCCGCCAGTCCGCCGAAGAAAGTATGCTCCGCCAGCTTTTCGTCCAGATGGAACGGTTGCGGATCGTATTGTGCGGCGAATGCCTTGATGTGCTCGGCATCCAATTCGAAGGTGCCGCTGATAAATTTCTGTCCGATCGACAGACCCTCTCCTTCAGATGCAATGCGCTTCGACACGATGCTCTCCTCGTTTTGATTAGTATGCCGCCGATCTCGCCAGAGAGGAAGCCGGCAGCCCGATACGGCACGCTTTCACATGAGCGCGCCTTTCCTCGCCGGGAGCGCCGCCGCTTTGGACGCCATGTTTAGCTAGCGTTATCTCCTATTGAAAAGCGCCGGCGCACGGCCTATCGTCAAAAAATTCGTGGTCTTTCGATCTAAATATGTCGATCAAAGCCTATTCGAAATCGACGTCTTGGGCTTAGAACAACAGGTCGAACGCAGTCTCGCCGGAACCGGCGCTGACGCCATCGCGAATTTACCGGTCGCAGGATCGCTGGTCATGCGCCGGTTCGCGCAGCCCCCATGTCACAGAGAAGGCCCAAGGAGACTTTATGAGCAGCGTAAGCGACTTTGAACGAAAGGGGGTCCCTCAAGGGCGGCCGCCATTTTTCAGCAAGGAGGCGACCATCGCTCAACCCGGCTTCAGTCGATGGATGGTGCCGCCTGCCGCGCTGGCAGTGCACCTGTGCATCGGTCAAGCCTACGCATTTTCCGTTTTCAACGGTCCGCTGACCAAGGTCATCGGCATTACGCAGTCGGCCCCGGACGATTGGGCGCTCACCACTCTGGGCTGGATATTCTCGTTGGCCATCGTTTGCCTAGGCCTGTCCGCCGCCTTCGCCGGCCGTTGGCTGGAAAAAGTCGGGCCGCGGCGCACGATGTTTACTGCCGCTTGCTGCTTCGGTGCGGGCTTCATCGTATCGGCTGTCGGCGTCTGGGCACACCAGATTTGGCTGCTGTATCTAGGCTACGGGTTGCTGGGTGGAATTGGGCTGGGCCTCGGCTATGTGTCACCGGTGTCGACCCTGATCCGCTGGTTCCCCGACCGGCGCGGCATGGCAACCGGCATGGCCATCATGGGCTTCGGCGGCGCCGCAATGATTGCCGCCCCGCTTTCGGTCAGCCTGATGAATCATTTCAAATCGGCAACTTCGGTAGGCGTGGCCGAGACCTTCATCGTGCTGGGGGTCGTCTACTTCATCTCGATGACGATAGGTTCGCTGGCAATCCGCATTCCGCCCGATGGCTGGAAACCGGCTGGCTGGACAGCACCCGTGGTCGAGAACAAGTTGATCTCGCGCCACCACGTACATATCGACGAAGCGCTCAAAACACCACAGTTCTACCTGATCTGGGCCGTCCTGTTCTTCAATGTGACCGCTGGGATCGGCGTCCTCGGTCAGGCCTCGGTGATGATACAGGAGAGTTTCAAAGGTTCGATCACTCCATCGGCAGCCGCCGGTTTCGTCGGATTACTGTCGCTTTTCAATATGGGGGGACGCTTCGTCTGGGCCTCGCTGTCGGATCTGATCGGGCGCAAGAATACCTATTACGCATTTTTCCTATTGGGCGCGGTGCTTTACTACTTAGTGCCCAGTTTCGGCGCAGCAGGCAATATTGTGCTGTTCGTGGCCGCCTATGTGATCATCCTGTCGATGTATGGCGGCGGCTTCGCGACCGTACCCGCTTACTTGGCCGACATCTTCGGCACCGAGTTCGTCGGCGGCATACACGGCCGGTTGCTCACCGCATGGGCCGCGGCCGGTGTCGCTGGCCCGGTGTTGATCAACTATATTCGCGCCTATGAAGTCGCGAATGGTGTAGCAAAGGCCGACGCCTACACGATGACGCTGCACATCATGGTGATACTGCTGCTGGCAGGCTTCGTCTGCAACTTCCTGGTCAAGCCTGTCCACGAAAAGCACCATTTGAAGCTCGCTTAGCAAGGGCCCTACACACGGAGAAGATCATGATTGAAGGACATCCAACCAACAAGGGCTTACTTGCCCTCTTTTGGGTCTATGCGTTGGTACCGCTTGCGTGGGGCGTGTACCACACACTTAGCCAGTCTGCAGCACTGTTCCATTGAACGAAAAACCGCAGTAACGCAAAACGGGTGACCCCTGGTGTCACCCGTTTTGCTTTTGCTATGGAGCCGCCCATTTCTTGGCTGGTTGCACACTCTCCTCAAATCAGCTACCTTTGCGAACAGGCTTGGGGTGCCCGCAGTCGATCACCCGATAGTTGAACCATACTCGATGCAGCTTAGCGCTGCGGGTGTCGGTCCGGAAAGAGACCCAACCCTCTCACCCGTCAACATGAATGAAGTCAAGCTGCACCCCGCTCACGAAGTCCCAACTTCGGACGCCGCCACAACCCAGCGGCTCGAACCGGATGACATCCCGTTCGGCACGCCGCTTCCCTTCGATATCGTCAACAGCGCCGGCGCGTGCCTGCTGAAGGCCGGTACCGTACTACCCGACCAGGCAGCACGCAGCTTCCTGCTCGCCCATTTCCGTCCCTGCAGAACGACTCAGTCGGACACGCACGAGCCGAACACCGGTGACGGAGAGATCGCATCGTCTACCGCTGCGCCGGAGAATCATGCTCCGGCGCCGATCACGTTTGCGGATACCAACATCAAGATCGGCGCGACGTTGCGCATACGCATGCCTAGCCAGACCGGCTACGGCGTGCTGAACAGCGTGGTGATAGGGGTCGCGCCCAACCGGGCCCTGTTCGTCACGCCGCCGCACGCAGCGAATCAGGTCGAACCGGTGAGTCTGCTGTTCGGCGAGCGCGTCGATGTGTTGTACGTGAATTCACGCGCCATGTTCGATTTCGTCTGCACGGTCGACGCGGTGTGCCGACGCCCGTTCGATTTTCTGGTGCTGTCGCCGCCCGCGCATATCCGCCGTCTGCGAGCGCGGAAAACGACACGGATGCGTATCATGCTGCCTATCCTCTATAGAAAAGACGCAGACACCAATTCGAATGCGACCTTCACCGGCTTGGGACTGTTGCGCGATCTGAGTGCCGGCGGATTGTCGATGGCCGCCTCGGAAGCAATCGCGGCAGAGGGCGAAAAGATCCGTGTCGCCTGCCAGATCAACGCATTCGGCATCGAAATCGACCTCGATACCGTGGCCACCATCCGCAACGTCAGGCAGAAGACCGAGCGCAGTCCCTGGGTCATCCATGGACTTGAGTTCGACGACCTCGACCTCGTTACGCACGTCGCTTTGCGCTGTCTCGCTATCGAATAAGGCGCCTGAGTCGGGGCAATCGGCAAACGGCGAGCGACCCTCAGGCGATCTGCTGATCACCATCGGGTATGAACCGACACCGGTACGCTACGCGCTGCGCTAGCCATTTGGGCAGGTGCCCCCCCGCCCAAATGGTTGCCGCAGTTTATTTCACGGATCGAGGCACGAGGGCCGCTACCATCATATTGGCCATCCTAGCTCCGCTCAGCCCGCTGTGCATTGGTCTCGTCTTGTTTCTCCTTGGCTCTGTATTTAACCCAGCTCAGATAGATGGCTTTCAAACCCTCGCCAAGGTGAGGCTCGATCTTAATCCGCCGCGAAGATGAGGCCCCTGTGCCGACAGTCTTCGTCCAAATCCGACTAAATTCTTGTTGGTACACCTCTGTTTTCTTTTTGGTCCAAGGTAACGGGCTGTCTGCGAGAATCTCGGTGAGCTTCGCTTCAGCCGCCGCTTGCGCATATCCCATCTTAGGAAATAGCTTCTCGAAGTAGTGCAAATCCATACTGGCTTTTTCAGAACGTGTGAGATAAGCCTCATCGTAGACAGCTTGTCGCCCGCGCCAATTCCTAGCCTGATTCCGCAAGAATTGCGCGGCATTGTCTGGCGTACTCTCTTCGTTGGTTTCTTTGCGATGCTCTGCGAACATAACTTTGAACAATTCTCTCGCCGGTGTTTCCGGCCGCCCTAATGCTCCGTCTTTCGAAACGCCTCGGGGTCCTTCGATGAGCGGCACAGGCGGCTCCCCGAACAGGCGCTCAAGCCTCCTTAGAACGGTTTGTTTCAAAGTCTCCTGATCTCTCGGTCCAAGCCCTGGATTAGACCTTATCATCTTCTCCAAAATCGGCCCACCCACCTTCAGCGCCGTCCGGGATGGCGTTTCCTGATCTCCGCTTATCTGAAACTTAGGTTGCTCTTCATGCAATTTCACGGCTTTTATCATCTCGGACTGCAATTTTGGAAATCGCGTCATAACGGAATCCCACTGCCTCTTCTCTTGCTCCGTATGAGATCGCCTGTTTCTGCCGCTAGTGTTATGTGTGTCCCTTCGCTTCCTGACCGCGTTAGAAGCCTCCGCAGCGCTGCCAGCCGACGCACCGCCAGCTCCTGCCGGTGTCGCATTCTCAGCCGGACCAGAGATGCGATTGCGCTCTTCGCCTGATCTCTCCAGTAACGAGCGTAAGTGGAGAGGCAGCTCGCCCACTGTATCGTCGCGAAGATGACGTTCCATCCGTATCCAGTCGAGCGGATCCTGTTTCTCCGCAACGCGCCGTTGGACCGAAAGCGCATCCAGTTCTTGATACATTTTTCTTTGTACGCTGAGACGGGGCTCATGCTTTATAGCAAGCGAGACTGCCTTCTTTTCCTCATTGAGATCGTCGATGACCAATTTCCTTAATAAAGTACCGCGTGCAGCCTCCATCGGAGTGGCGACGATGTATTGGCGACCTGGCATAGCAACACGCTCGGCCTCCGGCAGACGCCCCAAACTCTGGGCCCACATGGGTGCCGGCGGTAGCCCGGCGCCCACACTCGTATTGCCCACCCAAGACACATTTCCCACCGCTCCGAATCCAGATAGATTTGGCATCGTTCCATCCTCCCAATCAATTCAAAACATTCCGCCAGCAGCACTCGCCGGCGTTGCCAATCATGGCCTAGCATCGCTATCCCCAGCTGGATAGACGGCGATAAGTGGCGTTTCTGATTTGAACCATCTGACGAAAAAATAAGAATCAGACGCAAGGAAGAAACCATCTGTGCAACCTGCATTGAACAGCCCGTTCGTTTGAACAACTAGCGTGAATGGCTTTCCCGAAAGAGCGTTTCGGTCCTGCGCGGCACACTGCGGCAGTTTGACGCGAAACCGCCCGGACACCGGCAATTGCGTCGCATTGCCGCAGCGCCCCCCCTACTCCCGCGTTCGTGCAAGTTCTATATTTCGCTAAGTCGGTTCACAGGCATGCCATCGCAGCATGTGGCCGGCCGCCGCCACGCCCGGCATCCAGTCAGGGTACGTGCGCGGCGCATCTGCATGGAGCACGCGAGCATATGGCTATCAACGACGTCGTGGATCTTTCTCGCGGTCAATTCGCAATGACCGCGATCTTTCACATTCTGTGGCCGATCCTGACCATCAGCCTGTCGGCATTTCTCGTTCTGGTCGAAGCGCTTTGGCTAGGCACACGCGACATCGTGTATTACCGGCACGCACGGTTCTGGGCCAAACTATTGGTCCTGAATTTTGCCGTCGGCGTGGTCAGCGGCATCCCGATGGAATTCCAATTCGGCACGAACTGGGCCGGCTTCTCGCGCTACACCGGTGAATTTTTCGGCAACATCCTGGGCTTCGAAGGTTCGATGGCGTTCATGCTCGAAGCCGGGTTTATCGGCGTGATGTTATACGGCTGGGGCCGTGTGCCGCGCGGCGTACACTTGTTCGCCACCGCGATGGTGGGCTTCGGTTCCTCACTGTCCGCATTCTGGATCATGGTCGCCAACTCCTGGATGCAGGCGCCGGCCGGAGTCAAGGTCGAGAATGGGCATCTGGTCGTGACCGACTACCTGGCGGCGATGTTCAATTCGGACGTGATCTGGGGCGTCGGCCATATGTGGATGGCTGCGCTGGAAACCGGCGCCTTCGTGATCGCCGGCATCTCCGCGTTCTACCTGTATCGGCGCCGTCATGCCGCGTTCTTCCTGCGCTCCTTCAAACTGGCGGCGATGGCCTTGGTAGTGATTGCCCCACTACAGATCTGGCTGGGCGACTCCAGTGGGGTCGCGGTGTTTCGCAATCAACCGGCCAAGGGCGCGGCGATCGAGGGCTTCTGGCACACCAACGCCCCTGGTACCGCTGCCTCGTGGGCGTTGCTGGCATGGCCTGATCAGGCCCAACAACGCAACGACTGGTCTTTGGAAGTACCGGGCATGCTCAGCATCATTGGCACGCACAGCCTGACTGGGCGCGTCGAGGGATTGGCCGACATTCCCCGCGCCGATCAACCGCCATTCGTGCCCTTGCTGTTCTACGCGTTCCGGGTCATGGCGGGAATCGGCTTCTGGTTCATGGTGCTGGCCTTCTGGACCGCTTGGGTCTGGCGCAAGACAGGCGGCAGGCTGCAGGAGATCCTGGAGCGTCGCACATTGTTGCTTGCATGGGTCTTGAGTATTCCGCTGCCCTACATCGCCGTGGAGTCAGGGTGGATCGTGCGTGAGGTCGGACGTCAGCCATGGGTGGTCTATGGTCTGCTGCGCACCACCGATGCGGTCAGCGCCGTGTCGCCTGCCACCGTGGTCGGCAGTTCGGTGATGTTCGCCGGTTTCTACGTGGTGCTGCTGGCGACCTTCGTGACCTTCGCTTTTAAATGGCTGAGGAAAGGACCGGATCTCGATGCGACACCGCCTGAATTCGTCTCGCCGCCGGCGGCAACGTCCGCCGCCGGCTCGCACTGAGATCAGGGCGCTTGCGCCATCCGAGCGCGACGCCGGATCGACATTTACCTATTTTCGACGGAGGCAGAAATGCCCGCTACGACCCATTCCGTTTTATCCGCCGCCTGGTTTGGCTTGATCGGGTTGATGTTGGTGCTCTACGTGGTAACCGACGGCTTCGACCTGGGAATCGGCATTCTCAGTTTGTTTACCCGCGAGGAACATGATCGCAGCATGATGATGCTTTCGATCGGTCACGTCTGGGACGCCAATGAAACCTGGCTGGTGGCATTGGGTGGCGCGTTGTTCGGTGCGTTCCCGGCCGCCTATGCCTTGCTGCTCTCTTCGCTTTACGTCCCGGTGATGGTGTTGATCGCCGGCTTGATTCTGCGCGGCGCTGCCATCGAGTTCCGCCATGCGGCCGGCACCAAACGCATCTGGGATATGATTTTCGGCCTCGGCAGCCTGATCGCGGCGCTGGCGCAGGGCGTCATTCTCGGCCACGTCATCACCGGGCTGATGCCCGGCCGCATCGGCAACGCCTTTGCCGTGCTCGCCGCGCTCGGCGTTGCTTCGGGCTACGCGCTCCTGGGCGCAACCTACCTCATCAAGAAAACCACCGGCCGCCTCGAACATAGAGCGCGTACCTACTCCCTGGCCAGCGCCGCTACCACGGTGACGGTAGCCTTGCTGCTATCGGCCGGCACCTTGGCGGTCAGTCCGGTGGCACAATCGCGCTGGCAAGATCCAGCCGTGTTTCACACGCTGCTCGGACTCGCCGCGGTGGCGGTCGTCGCTTGCGCCCTGATTGTCGTCGGTGTGCGCAGCGGCGCCGCTCATACGCCGTTTCGCGGTGCCGTGCTGCTTTTCGTCAGTTCCTTCGCCGGCTTGGCGCTCAGCCTGTTTCCGGATCTCGTGCCGGGCCGCCTGAGTCTTGCGCAGGCAGCCTCAAGCAATTCGACTCTCGTGTTCATGCTGGTTGGCATCGGCACGCTGATGCCCATCATGATGGGCTACAACTACTACCAGTACTTTGTGTTCCGCGGGAAAACCCAGTGGCTAGCGCATTGAGCTGACAGATTTTATGAATTACAAAAACATATTTACCGCACAAAAAGGAAGGAATCCACCGTCGCGCCCAATAAATTAGAATAAATACTCTAATTACTGCCATATTCGTTGTCAAATCAACGAAATAGACACATTCCCTTGATTCGCATCATCATTTCCGATGCCGATCTCTGGTTTGAGGATGCTCTTTATCCTGAACAAAAATGCAGATGCATGCATAATTCGGCCCTAGCCGCGTACCCATACGGGTCACGCGTCCTAAAAACACGCCGAAATGCCATACATATAGGCAATTCAGGACATATTTAGAGGCTCGAATCATGTACTCGGATACTGTGGATTATTTCGCCGATCTCGGCAAAAGCAAGCTCGTCATGTTGATGCGCTCGCCGCTCGCCTTTTTGGTGGGCGCGATGTTGGCCGGGGCCTACATCGGCTTCGGCGACATCATCATGTTTACGGTCGGCGCGCACGTGGACCCTGCCTACTCGCACCTGATCATGGGTGCCGCATTCGCTGCGGGCCTGACGTTCGTCATCTTTGCCGGGTCCGAATTGTTCACGGGCACGGCGCTGTACATGTCCTGCGCGCTCTTCAAGGGCAAATCGAACATTGCCGGCGCAATCCTGTTGTGGGTGGTGTGCTGGATCGGCAATCTGATCGGCTGTCTCATACTTGCCTATCTGTTGAATCTCGGCGGCGGCGGAGTGCTGCTGGGCGACGGTTCGGCCACGTTCTTCAAAGTCGTCATCGCGAAGATGAGCGGCTCCAGTTCCTCGCTGTTCGCGCGCGGCATCCTCTGCAACTGGCTGGTGTGTCTTGCCGTCTGGATGTGCGCCCGTACCAAGAGCGACGCCGCCAAGCTCGGCCTGATTTTCTGGGCGATCTTCGTCTTCGTCGCGAGCGGCTTCGAGCACAGCATTGCCAATATGTTTGCATTCGCCCTGGCACTGATGGGCGCTCACCCGGCCGAAGTCACGCTGGCCGGCGCAGTGCACAACCTGGTGTGGGTAACGCTGGGCAACCTGGTCGGCGGCGGAATTTTTGTCGCATTCGCCTATTGGATGCAAAACCGTGCACCCGCACCGGCCGCCGCTAGCCCGGTAGCCGCGGCAACGCGCGGCTGATTTGACCTGGCACGTATGGTATGGCTACGCCGCTTTATGCGGCGTAGGAATTTAGCATCCGGAAACTGCGTGCCAGTTTGGTATTCACGATTCGACACAGCATTCCCGGATGTTTTGGAGCAGTAAGTAGATGGCAAGCGAACCTAAGATCAGCGAATATCGCCACCCGGCGGCAGGTTGGGGCGCACTTAAGCAAGTCGCGCTCAGTGTATTCAGGGAAAAACTGGCAGATCAAGGCGCCCGCCTGCTGCTCAAGCAAAACCAGCCGGACGGCTTCGATTGCCCGGGCTGCGCGTGGCCGGATCGGGAACATACGTCCACCTTCGAATTCTGCGAGAACGGCGTGAAAGCCGTCTCGGCTGAAGCGACCTCGAAACGCGCAACACCCGAACTGTTCGAGCGCATGACCGTGGCCGAACTGATGGAACAATCGGACTTCGAACTCGAAGACCATGGCCGCCTGACCGATCCGCTCGTCTACGACCCGCTGACCGACAAATATCGGCCGATCAGCTGGAGTAGCGCTTTCGAGCTGATGGCGTCGCATTTGAATTGCCTCCCCGATCCGAACCAGGCATCGTTCTACACGTCTGGCCGGGCCAGCAACGAAGCCGCATTCCTGTTCCAATTGTTCGTTCGCCAGTACGGCACCAACAATTTCCCCGATTGTTCGAACATGTGTCACGAGCCCACCAGTGTCGGTCTGCCGGAATCGGTGGGAATCGGCAAGGGTACGGTGCTGCTCGACGATTTCGAACTATGTGACACGATTTTATGCTTTGGCCAGAACCCGGCGACCAACCACCCGCGCATGCTGGGCGAGTTACGCGAATGCGCACGGCGCGGTACGCGCATCGTTTCGATCAATCCGCTGCGCGAACGCGGTCTCGAACGATTCGCCAGCCCCCAGCATCCGGTAGATATGCTGCTGTCGGGCACCAAGATCAGCTCGGAGTTCATCCACCCGCGTCTCGGCGGCGATTTCTCGCTGCTCAAGGGCGTCATCAAACGGGTACTGGAGCTCGATAACGAAGCGATACGTAACGGCGCCGAGCGCGTCATCGATGTCGCATTCATTGCCGAACACACCGCGAATTTCGATACCTTCGCCGCCGATGCCCGCGCCGAAAACTGGGATGCGCTGGTCGCGGATTCCGGCGTCAGCTTGGCGGACATCCACAAGTTGGCGCAGATCTATGTCACCGGCAAGGCAGTGATCGCCACCTGGGGCATGGGCCTGACGCAACACAAGCACTCGGTCGCCACGATCCAGATGCTGGCCAACCTGATGCTCTTGCGTGGCAACATCGGCAAGCCGGGCGCGGGGCTATGCCCAGTGCGCGGCCACTCCAATGTCCAGGGCGACCGCACCGTGGGCATCGACGAAAAACCCACCGCCGCCTTTCTCGATCGCCTGGGCAAGGTGTTCGACTTCAATCCGCCGCGCGAACATGGTTACGATGTGGTGGCCACACTGCAAGCGATGCTGGAAGACAAGGTCAAGGTCTTTATCGCGCTGGGCGGCAACTTCGTGATGGCGACGCCCGACACCGATCGCACCTTCGACGCGATGCGCAAGTGCGACCTGACCGTGCACATCACCACCAAGCTCAACCGCAGCCATCTGGTGCACGGTCGCGCCGCCTTGATCCTGCCGACCCTGGGCCGCACCGAGATCGACATGCAGGCCAACGGCCCGCAAGGCGTGACCGTGGAAGACTCAATGAGCATGGTGCATGTGTCGTACGGCATCAACAAGCCGGCGTCGCCCAACTGCCTGTCCGAAACCGCGATCGTGGCAAAACTCGCGGCCGCAACGCTGCCGAACAGCAAGACGCGGTGGCTATGGTACGCAGAGGATTACTCGCGCATACGCGATGCGATCGAACAGGTCTACGATCAATTCAAGGACTACAACGAGCGGATTCGCAAACCCGGTGGCTTCCACCTGGGCGTCGCCTCGCGCAATCGCGTCTGGAAAACCGCCAGTGGCCGCGCCGAATTCAAGACGCATCCGATTCCGCGCCACGAAGCCCGTGAATTCGCCGAGCGCAAATACGGTGACCGCGCGCTGACGCTGATGACGACGCGCTCGCACGACCAGTACAACACGACGATCTACGGCATGGACGATCGCTACCGCGGCGTCTTTGGACAGCGGCGCGTGGTTTTCGCCAACAAGGCGGATATCAAGCGACTCGGTTTCAAGGCGGGCGACTGGGTCGATATGAAGAGCGTCTGGAGCGACGGCAGCGAGCGCCGCGCGGACCGCTTTTTATTGGTCGAATACGAGATTCCGCAGGGCTGCCTGGGCAGCTACTATCCGGAAACCAATCCGCTGATTCCGCTCGAGAGTTTCGCAGACAAGGCACGCACGCCGACGTCGAAGTCCATCCCGGTGGTCCTGGAACCCAGCCGTGTCTGATACCGCTTTCGACACCGCGCTCGCGCCCGACGAAGATGCGTCGGCGGGCGACGCGGCCCTGGAAGCGGTCCTGGCAGAACTGTGTTCAGCACCGGTTCGTCAAGCCGGCCCGCTGTCGCTCGCACGCCTTAGCAAACGCACTGGCCTGCGCATGAGTACATTGATGCGATTGCTGACGGCGCTTGAAGCGTCGGACGTCGTGACCCTGAGCATCAATTCGCGCGGCGTGCAATGCGCCGCTCTCAGTGTGAATGCTGCGGCGAGTCTGGCCGTGGCCCTGCGCGAAGCGCCGGACGATGGTGCACCGCCATCCGATCCTCGCTAGCGCAGGCACGCCGCAAGAGCCTCAGGCCACGCCAGGATATTGTAGAAAGTCGCGAATCACGCCATACGAATATACGCTCGCGACTTCATCGAGAAACTGCGAGAACGACACCGTAGCGCTGTCGTCCGCACTGTCCGATATCGTACGCATGACCGCAAACGGCACATCATACTCGTAGCAGACCTGGGCAATCGCCCCACCTTCCATCTCAACCGCCAGCGCATCCGGCGCCGCCTCGCGCAACAGACTGCGCGCCTGCGCATCGGATACGAAACGATCCCCGCTCGCAATCAAGCCTTGGTACACCAGGGGTTCGTGCTGCACCAGCGTCCAGCGATGCTGAGCGCGCAGTGCCGGCAGCGACTGCGCAACAAAACGCTGGGCGGCACCGGCCAGCGCGTCCGTCAGATCCACGCTGGCGTCGAAGCGATCCCGCTCGAGCAGCGGAATCTGATGCCTGGGAAACAAAGGCGATGCATCCATATCGTGCTGCATCAGCGTACGCGCAATCACGATATCGCCGACGCGCATACCGATGCCCAACCCGCCCGCCACACCGGTAAACACGATGGCGCCGACGTCGAACGCATGGATCATCGCAGCCGCCGTGGTCGCTGCCGCTACCTTGCCGATGCGCGCCAGCGTCACGACGCAGCGACGCCCCCACAGGATGCCGATGTAGTACTCGCGCCGTCCGATCGAAACGGTACGCATCTCGGGATCCAGACGCAGTTGCTCGATCAGATGCGAAATTTCCTGGGGTAGTGCCGCGACAATGCCAAGCGGTCGGGTTTGTACTTCGTGATGAGCGTGAGTGGACGGCATGATGTATTCGAAAAGCAGCATGATAAAGACGACAGTGTAACGCGGTGTCAGGCCCGAGGCGGCACCTGCGCGTCTGTGCCGTCGACACCATCGCTGGCAAACCATGTGGCCTACGTTAGAATACGAGCGCCGCATTTGCGTCGTCGCCGAATCTGTCTCCTGACCGACTGGCCCGGCGATCTGCTTTGCTTTCCGCCAAGCGCCGGGTACGGCCCGCGCTTGCAACGCGCCACCCGTCCGGCGCATCCGACGATACCGTCCCGCCCATCCAGACTTTTTCAGAACCATGTTCGAATCGTTGTTGCCGCCCCTGGCCGTCGTTTCCCTGCTTATTTGGATCAGCCTGGCCCTGTTACGCGGCGGCTTCTGGCGGGTACGCTTGCCCGGCGAATGCGCCGCCCCACTACGTTGGCCCGCGGTGGCCGCCGTCGTGCCCGCTCGGGACGAAGCCGATGTACTGGAGGGCGCGCTGACGAGTCTGTTGCAACAGGACTATCCGGGCGAATTCCATATTTTCCTGGTGGACGACCATAGCAGTGACGGTACCGCCGACGTGGCCCGCGCTACCGCAGCCAAGCTCAATTTGAACAATCGGTTGACTGTGGTTGCTGCGCGCGACCTGCCGGCGGGCTGGGCCGGCAAGGTATGGGCGCAAAGCGAGGGTTTGCTCGCGCAACACACGGCACTGCCGCATGCGCGCTATGTCTTCTTGACCGATGCGGACATCGGGCACGGCCGGCGCACGGTGCGGGAGTTGGTGGCGCGCGCCGAAGCCGAACAGCGCGTACTGACTTCGTTGATGGTGCGCCTGCGCTGCAGTTCGTTCGCCGAGAAAGCCCTGGTCCCGGCATTCGTCTATTTCTTCGCCAAACTATATCCATTTGCACGCGTCAACAACCCGCACAGCAAGGTGGCCGCCGCTGCGGGCGGTTGCATGCTGGCGCGCGTCGATGCGTTGAACCGCATCGGCGGTATCGCCGCAATCAAGGACGCGCTGATTGACGATTGCGCGCTGGGCGCGCAGATGAAGCGGCAAGGCTCGATTCGACTCGATCTGGCACAGGACAGCCATTCACTGCGGCCGTATAACGACTGGCGCAGCATCTGGAACATGATTGCGCGCAGCGCCTACACGCAATTGCGGCATTCCGTGTGGCTACTGGCCGGCACCGTGCTGGCCATGCTGCTTACCTATGTCGCCCCGCCGGTCCTGACCGTGCTGTGGCTGGCCGGACACGGCCAAGGCCTGTGGCCGGCCCTGTCGGCTTGGTTGATCATGTCCCTGCTCTATCTGCCCATGCTGCGCTACTATGGCCGCTCGCCGCTGTGGACACTGGCTTTGCCCTTGATCGCCCTGTTCTATCTCGCCGCCACCCTAGGCTCGGCATGGCGCTATTGGCTGGGTCGCGGCGGTCAGTGGAAGGGACGCAACCAAGCCCCAACCCACCATTGACCAGCGCTGACCAGCGCCTGAACCGTCGCGGTCGTCAGCGAAGATACCCCTCGCGGCCAAACCATTCGAGCGCTGCCTGCAGCGCCGCGAGGTGCGGCCCGGGGCGATAGCCCAATTCGCGCTCGGCCTTGGCCGACGAAAAAAACATCCGGTTGCGCGACATCTTCAAACCGTCCACCGTGACGAACGGCTCCTTACCCGTTACCCGTGCCACGGCTTCCGCGCCGTGCGCGAGCGGCCACAGAGGCCACAGCGGCAGTTTGACGCGTGGTGCGCGCCGCCCACTGAGCACCGCGATCTCGCCCAGCAGCTCGCGCAAGGTGACATTGTCCCCGCCAAGGATGTAACGCTGTCCGATGCGCCCCCTTTCCAGCGCAAGCCAATGCCCCAGCGCAACATCTTCGACGTTGACCAGATTCAAGCCGGTGTCGACGAAGGCCGGCATCTTGCCGGTCGCCGCCTCGATGATGATGCGCCCGGTCGGGGTCGGCCGAACGTCGTGCGCACCGATCGGTGTTGAAGGGTTGACGATGACGGCGGGCAGCCCATCCTGCGCCACCATTCTTTCGACCTCGCGCTCAGCCAACACCTTGCTGCGCTTGTAGGCGCCGATCGCCTGCTCGGCGCTCAACGGATCGTCCTCGGTAGCCGCGGTGGTATGGGGATCCACATGCAGGGTCGCGACACTACTCGTGTAAACCACGCGCTCGACTCGCTGACTAAGGGCCGCATGCATCACGGCCGAGGTTCCGGCCAGGTTGTTACGCTCGATTTCGGCCGGATCCTTTGCCCAGAGCCGATAATCGGCCGCCACGTGAAACAGATAGCGGGCCCCCGCGAGTGCGCGCGCCACCGATGCCTGATCACGCATATCGCCCTCGAACACCTCGGCATCGAGACCGGCAAGATTCTGTCTGGGACTGCTGGGTCGCACCAGCACCCGTACCCGATGCCCGCGCCGCTGTGCTTCCCGTGCAACAGCCGAACCGACAAAGCCCGAGGCGCCGGTAATCAACACGGTGTCTTGGCTACACATGCGCAATTTTTCCTATTTCTATTCAAGATTTATGGTTCGAGACCACTCTCGGCCCAATGTTGAGACAATTCTCCGCCCCAATCCGTTTCAACTTGCCTCGCATAGCCTCGGTCGCGTCGACGCCGAACTATACCGTGCCGTGCCCGATATGGCGTACATCGCGCGCGCAAATGGGTGCGAGAACGAAATCTCGCGCTGCCGTTATTCTGAGCATCATGTAACTTTGTTTTAACATGGGAGCAAGCTTTTCCGGTCGGCGCTACAATTCGTGGTTTGCACTATATTCAAGTCAGGGGTAATTGCAGTTTGCCCGCATCCAAGATGATTTGGGCGCATGGAATGATTTTTGGCGCCCTAGGTTCCCTATTGGGAACCCAAATGCTGGAGTATTGCTGATGCGGGTTATTCTCGCCCAACCAAGAGGTTTTTGTGCCGGAGTCGTCCGTGCGATCGAGATCGTGGAACGCTCACTCGAACGGCACGGCGCGCCGGTCTATGTGCGCCACGAGATCGTCCATAACAAGGCGGTTGTCGACGGGCTCAAAGAGAAGGGTGCTATCTTTGTCGAGGAACTGGACGAAGTGCCGGCCGAGGCCGTCACCATCTTCAGTGCTCACGGCGTCGGACAATCGGTCGAAGCCCATGCTGAAGCGCGTGGCCTGCACGTGCTGAATGCAACCTGCCCGCTCGTCACCAAGGTGCACGTGCAAGGTCGCCAATACGCGGCCAGCGGCCGGGTCGTGATCCTGATCGGTCATGCAGGCCATCCGGAGGTGGAAGGCACCATGGGTCAGATCGAAGGCCGGGTTCTGCTGGTACAGGACGAACGCGAAGCCCAAGCGCTGGATCTGCCCAACGACACGCCCGTCGCGTACGTGACCCAGACCACGCTCAGCGTGGACGACACGCGCGGGGTGATTGCTGCATTGCAGCGCCGCTTCACCGACATCGTCGGTCCGGATACGCGAGACATCTGCTACGCCACGCAGAACCGTCAAAGCGCGGTGCGCGAACTCTGCAAGCAGGTCGACGTGCTGTTGGTCGTCGGTGCGAACAACAGTTCCAATTCGAACCGTCTGCGGGAAATCGGTACCGAAATCGGCATTCCCAGCTATCTGGTCGCCGATGGCCGCGAACTGAATCCTGCTTGGGTCCGCGAGGCCCAGGTGGTTGGCATTACGGCCGGGGCGTCCGCACCGGAAGCGATGGTCGAGCATGTAATAGAAGCGTTACGCAAATTAGTCGACGTAGAAGTTACAACGATGGAAGGGCGAGAGGAAAACGTAGAATTCCGCCTGCCCCCCGAATTGTCGGAAGAATCGCCAACAGCGCTTGCTCGATAAGCATAAGCGCGACTGTTGCAAGGAGCTTGCTTTGTCTATTCCCATGTTGCAAAAGGCGCTGGTCGGCGCTTACATCGTGCGTAAGCACCTTTCCGGCCAGAAGCGCTATCCGCTCGCGCTGATGCTCGAGCCGCTGTTCCGCTGCAACCTTGCCTGTTCGGGTTGCGGCAAGATCGACTATCCGGACGAAATCCTGAACCAGCGCTTGTCGCTGGCGGAATGCCTGGAGTCCGTCGACGAATGCAATGCTCCGGTGGTTTCGATCGCCGGCGGTGAGCCGTTGCTGCACAAGGAAATGCCCGAGATCGTCAAGGGCATCATTGCGCGCCGCAAGTTCGTCTACCTCTGCACCAATGCCCTGCTGATGGAAAAGAAGCTCGATCAGTACCAACCGAGCCCCTATTTCGTCTGGTCGGTACACTTGGACGGCGACGAGCAGATGCACGATCACTCTGTGTGCCAGGAAGGCGTCTATGACCGCGCCGTGGCTGCGATCAAGATGGCCAAGGACCGCGGTTTCCGCGTCAATATCAACTGCACGCTGTTCAACGACGCGCAGCCGGAGAAAGTCGCACGCTTCTTCGACACCGTGAAAGCGATGGGTGTCGACGGCATCACCGTGTCGCCGGGCTATGCCTACGAACGCGCACCGGAACAGCAATACTTCCTGAACCGCGGCAAGACCAAGCAACTGTTCCGCGACATCCTGAAGCTGGGCGATGGCGGCAAAAAATGGGCCTTCAGCCAGTCCAGCCTGTTCCTTGATTTTCTGGCCGGCAACCAGACCTACCATTGCACGCCCTGGGGCAACCCGGCCCGTACCGTGTTCGGCTGGCAGCGTCCCTGCTATCTGCTTGGCGAAGGCTATGCCAAGACCTTCAAGGAACTGATGGAGGAAACCGACTGGGATGCCTACGGTACCGGCAACTACGAGAAATGCGCCGACTGCATGGTGCATAGCGGCTATGAAGCAACCGCGGTGATGGATACCATCGCGCATCCGCTGAAGGCGATGAAGGTCGGCCTGTCCGGCGTGCGCACGCAAGGTGCGATGGCCGCGGACATCTCGCTCGACAAGCAACGTCCGGCACAGTACGTCTATTCGCGCCACGTCGAGATCAAACTCTCTGAAATCAAGGGACGTAAGGGAACTGCAGCGGAAGTTGAAACCGCTGACGCGGTATAAAAGCAACGGCCGCGGGGCTAGTAACACGGCACAGCGTAATATCGCGTAATATTTTGCTATTTGGGCGCGACTGAACCACTAGTCGTGCCCAAATTGTTGATTAGACGAATTTTTGTCAAATCGAACGCAATCGCATGGCAGATTCGGGTGACGGCCGACATCACGCTACCCCACCTGCTGCATGTGCCGGCGACGTACCGCATCGTGTTGCTCGGCGTCTCGTTCTGCGAGGCGACGCCGTCCACGTGACACAGCGGTAACGTTGATAGATGGGTAGAATTTTGGTCTGGCATGGATATGGTTAGCGTAGCACCGTTGAACGAAACATTGAGATCCGGTTGTGTGTGCTTTTGCGCGCACCCCGGCGTTCAGTCCCGCGTTCAATCCGTCCGGCGCCACCGGTCCGACCTGCCTTGCGGAACACCATGGAAGCGCTGACGACGGGGCTCGGTTACGGCTTGACGCTGTGCGCGGCCGTTTATGCGCTGGTCGCGCTGGTCAGCCGTGCGCGCACCTTCCGCGAGCCGGCCGGTGTGAAACAATGCGCGCGCGTGCCGGTCACCGTGCTCAAACCGCTGTACGGCGACGAACCACGGCTTGAACAGAATCTAGCGACACTGTGCGAACAGCTCTATCCCGAGTATCAGATCGTGTTCGGTGTGCGCGATCCGCTCGATCCGGCAGTCGCGGTCGTGGAGCGGTTACGCGCACGGTATCCGCAGCGCGATATCGAGCTGGTCGTCGATTCCCGTGTACACGGAACGAATTTCAAGGTCGGCAACCTGATCAATATGATGACGGTGGCACGCCATCCATGGTTGGTGCTGGCCGACAGCGATATCGCCGTCGCACCCGATTATCTGGCGCGCGTTTGCGCACCGCTGGCGGATCCCAAGGTCGGTATCGTCACCTGCCTGTATCATGGCCGCACTCTGGGAACGTTTTGGACGCGCATGGGTGCGCTGTTCATCGACACCTGGTTCGCACCCTCGGTGCGGGTCGCCAGTGCGTTTGGCGGAACTTATTTCGGCTTTGGCGCGACGATCGCATTGCGAGCGGACAGCCTGGCCGCGATCGGCGGATTCGAGGTCATCCGCAACCGCCTGGCCGACGATTATTGGCTGGGCCAGTTGACGCGCGATCTAGGCCTGAGCACCGTGTTGTCGGACGTTTGCGTCACCACCGACGTGATCGAACCCACTTTTGCCACACTGTGGTCCCGCGAACGGCGCTGGATGAAAACCATCCGTGCGCTCAACCCCGTGGGGTTTGCGTTTACCTTCATTACCTTCACGTCGCCGATGCTGCTTGCTGGTGTGCTGCTCGCACCGACGCGCTGGAACTTGGTGGTCGCGCTCGTCGGCGGCATCGCCCGTCTGGCCCAACATTGGCGTGTCCCTGCCCGAGGCTTGCCTGCGCCGGGCAATGCTCGCCTCGCGCCGTTGCGCGACAGTTTGTTGTTTTTGACCTGGCTGAGTGCATTTCTCGGTTCGACCGCCCGCTGGCGCGAACAGACAGTGCAAGTCCAGGACGATATCGCCGGTTCGATCGCCGGCAACGGCGCGGTACAAGGCGGCAATCCAACGCCGCCCCCAGCCGCTTGAATTGAAACTCGGTAGCTCTTTTTTTGTGGAACGCGATGAAGACCCTTTTCCTGCAAGCCCCTTCCTTCGACGGCTTTGACGGCGGCGCCGGATCGCGCTATCAAGCCAAACGCGAAATCAAGTCGTTCTGGTACCCGACCTGGCTGGCCCAGCCTGCCGCCATGGTGCCGGACAGTCGTGTGCTGGACGCGCCGGCCGACGAGTTGACGGTCGAGCAAACACTCGAAATCGCGAAAGACTACGAGCTGGTGATTCTGCACACCAGCACACCATCCTTCCCGACCGACGCGAAATTCAGTGAGCTGCTGAAGGCGCGCAACCCCAAGATCATGATCGGCATGGTCGGTGCGAAAGTCGCGGTCGACGCCGAAGGCTCGCTGTTGGCCAGTAATGCGATCGACTTCGTCGCGCGCGAGGAATTCGACTACACCTGCAAGGAAATCGCCGAAGGCATGCCGTTCGAACAGGTGCTAGGCATCAGCTATCGTCTGGCTGACGGCACGGTGCGCCATAATGAGCCGCGCCCGATGATCGAAAACATGGACGAGTTGCCGTTCGTGGCCCCGGTCTACAAACGCGACCTGAATATCAAGAACTACTTCATCGGCTATCTGAACTATCCGTACGTGTCGATCTACACCGGTCGCGGCTGCCGTTCGAAGTGCACGTTCTGCCTGTGGCCCCAAACAGTTGGCGGCCATCGCTATCGCACGCGGACGCCGGAAAGCGTAATCGCCGAAGTGAAGTGGATCAAGGAGAACATGCCTGAAGTCAAGGAAATCATGTTCGACGACGACACCTTCACCGACTTCAAGCCCCGTGTCGAGGAAATCGCCCGTGGTCTCGGCAAGCTGGGCGTCACCTGGTCCTGCAATGCCAAGGCCAATGTGCCGTACTCGACGCTGAAGATCATGAAGGAAAACGGTCTGCGCCTGCTGCTCGTCGGCTACGAGTCGGGCGACGATCAGATCCTGCTGAACATCAAGAAGGGCCTGCGCACCGACATCGCACGCCGCTTCTCGGACGACTGCCGCAAGCTGGGCATCAAGGTGCACGGCACCTTCATCCTGGGCCTGCCTGGCGAAACCAAGGACACCATCGAAAAGACCATCGCGTTCGCGAAGGAAATCAACCCGCACACGATTCAGGTATCGCTGGCGGCGCCCTATCCGGGTACCCGGCTGTATTCTCAAGCAGTCGAGAACAACTGGATCTCGCCGAACAAGACCATCAATCTGGTCAATGAAAAAGGCGTGCAGTTGGCGACCATCAGCTATCCGCACCTGTCCAAGGAAGAGATCTACCACGGCGTCGAAGTGTTCTATAAGCGCTTCTACTTCCGCCCGGGCAAGATCTGGGAAATCGTGCGTGAAATGCTCAGCAGCTGGGACATGATGAAGCGGCGCCTGCGTGAAGGCGTGGAATTCTTCCGCTTCCTGCGGGCGCATGAGGCCTGATCTGCCGCTCGGGTCGCTGCGGGCCGGCCCGGCCACCGGCAGCGAGGAAGGCCACGCCGACCGGTCGCCGGCCGGCCGGCGCGGTAATGCGCGCACGCGCATGCGCGGCCTGATCATCACGGCAGACGATTTCGGCCTGCACACTAGCGTCAACGAAGCGGTCGAGCGCGCCCATCGTGACGGCGTGCTAAGCGCGGCCAGCCTCATGGTGGCTGCCCCGGCCGCTGCCGATGCGATAGCCCGCGCGCACGCGTTACCCAGCCTGCGCGTCGGTCTGCATCTGGTGCTCGCGGATGGTCAGGCGATGCTGCCGGCCTCGCACATTCCCGACTTGGTCGACGCCCATGGCCGCTTCGGCGACCGTATGGCCCGCGACGGGGTACGCTTCTTCTTTCTGCCCCATGTACGGCGCCAGTTGGCTGCCGAGATCCGCGCCCAATTCGAAGCGTACGCGGCCAGCGGCTTGCCGCTAGACCACGTCAACGCGCACAAACATTTCCATCTGCATCCGACCGTGCTCGGCATGATCCTGGCGATCGGCCGTGACTACGGCTTGCGTGCCATCCGCTGGCCGAACGAGCAGCCGGCGCCACTGTTGCTGCGGCCTTGGCTTGCGCTGCTGCGCCGTAAGCTGGACACGGCGGGAATTGCCAGCAACGACTACGTGTTCGGGATCGCGCAATCCGGCCGCTTCGACGAAGCCGCCCTGCTCGATGCCCTAGCCAAACTGCCGGCGCAAGGCGTGGGCGAGATCTACCTGCATCCGGCGCTGATCTCGGGCGCCGAGATCGGCGCCTCGATGCCGACCTACCGCCATGCGGATGAATTCGCGGCACTAGTTTCGCCGCGCGTGCGCGCGGCGCTGGAACGGCAGAGGATTCGGCTTGGCGGCTTTTCCGATGTGGCGGTGGCAGGATGAAACGTATTGCCTATGTGAGCGGCATCGCAGGTTTATTGCTGCTGATCGGCCTGATCGTCCACGAGGGGTTGCCGGGCCTGTTGCAGGCGTTCGAACGGGCCGGCTGGCCGCTTTTGCTGCTGGTGCCTGGCCACGTGATCCCGCTCGCCTTCGACGCCAAGGGCTGGCGCGTTCTGCTCAAGCCGATCGATCGCCAGCGCCGCGCGACGCTGCCCTTTCTGGTCTGGATCGCGGCCGTGCGCGAGGCCATCGGCCGCCTGCTGCCTTCAGCCGGCATCGGCGGCGAGGTCGTCGGGATACGCCTGAGCCGTCTGCGCATTGACGATACGACAGGGGTAAGCGCCACTGTTATCGTCGAAGTGTTGATCACGCTGGCGGTGCAATATCTGTTCAGCGGGCTGGGCGTCGTGTTGATCATGCGCACCGCTCCCGGCATGGGCCAGATCTGGTCGATCACGATTGCCCTCGTGCTTTCGCTGCCAATACCGGTAGTGGTTTTTCTGCTGCTGCGCCATGGCGCCGTATTCGAGCGCATCGAAGGCTTCGCCAAGCGACTTCTGGGCGTCGAAAATCGCGTCGCGATGTTGCTCGACGGTGCCCGCCTGGATCGCGAAGTCCATCGCCTGTTCGACCAGCCTATACGTTTGACGCGCACCTTATGCTGGCAACTCGCGGGTTACATCATCGGTTCGGCGGAAACCTGGTTTGCCCTGCGTCTGTTGGGCCATCCGGTTGATGTCGGTACTGCGATCGCCATCGAGGCGCTGACGCAGGCGATACGCCACGCGACCTTCATCGTGCCGGCAGGTATCGGCGTGCAGGAAGTCGGCGTGATGATATTTGCGCATTTGGCCGGCATCAGCGGCGACGTTGCGCTGTCGCTGGCGCTGATCAAGCGCATGCGCGAAATTCTGTTCGGTGTCCCGGCGCTGCTGTCGTGGCAATGGGTCGAAGCGCATCAATTGCGCCGGCCGGGCAAGTCCAGATTGCACCACCGCACGGCAGAATTGTCCGATACGGTTTAACCGCGCTGCGCATCGAGCGAAAACGCCCGATGCGCGCTACCGGCGCCCCGGCATCGCGCCTAGGCACAGACTCAGTCGGCAGCGTTGTGCTCGGCGAGAAATTTCACCAACCCGTCGAGTCCGCCTTTTGCGATCTGCTCGGCGAACTGCTGCCTATACACACCAATCAGCCAGGCGCCCATCATATTGATGTCGTAGATCTTCCAACCGGCGGCGGTCTTGGTGACACGGTAATCGATGTTCATCGTATCCCCGTTGTTGATCACTACCGTCTTCACCACTGCGTCCGTGACCCCGGACGGCAGAGCTTGCGGGCCGGAGAACTTGAATTGCACGCCTTGATCGCGAATCTGGTTCAACTCGGCTGCGTAGGTGTGTACCAACAGTGTCTGGAATTGTTCGAACAATGCCTTTTGCTGCGCAGGCGTCGCGCCAGCCCAGGGTTTGCCTACCGCATATTGGGTCGTCAGCAGGAAATCGGTAGCGGGAACGAACTTCTGCTGGACCAAGATCGCGATCTTGTCGAGGTCGCCGGCCTGCGCGGCAGGGTCGGCCTTGATGCTGGCCATCACGCTCTCGATCGTGCCCTTGACCATGGCGTCCGGGCTGCGATTGTCGACCTGCTGGGCGTAAGCCGGCGCAGCGACGATGGCGATCAGTGGAACCCAGACATATGACTTCATACAGTACTTTCCTCGGTAAGCGGCCGGGGACGCAGGGAAAACCGCGCTGGCGACCGCGCTGGCGACCTGATAACAATCGAAATATTGCGGGTCTGAACTTAAGCACCCGCACCACCGTCAGTATACCGGAACGCTGCGATACGACCGATGCCCCCTGACGTACCCCGACGACCTTCCTGCGCCCAGAAAGGTGTTGCGGGCGACACGCCCGGCGGACCCGGTATACTGCTTTCCGAATTTATCCGTATAACCCAGCGGGAACTCATGCTGATTGACCTGATTGCCAAGATTGTCGACTTATCGGTACGCCATGCTTGGCGCGTCATCCTTGCCGCGCTGGTGCTGGTTGCTGCCAGCGCCTACTACGTTGCCGGTCATTTCGCGATCAATACCGATATCAGCCGCTTGATCGATACGCACGCGGCCTGGGCCCAGCGCGATGCCGCGGTCAGTCGCGCCTTCCCGCAGCGCAACGACCTGACCTTGGTGGTAGTCCGCGCCCCGGCGCCCGAATTCGCGGCCCAGGCAGCCAGCGAATTGGCCGCACGGCTGCAGGGCCAGCCCGCGCTGTTCCGTTCGGTCAGCCTGCAACAGGACAGCACCTTCTTCCGCCACAACGGCCTGATGTTCCTCTCGCCACACGCCATCGACGGTCTGTCCCAGCAACTGGTACAGGCCAAGCCGCTGCTGAACGAATTGGCCCACGATCCATCCCTGCGCGGACTGGCCAATCTATTATCGGTCTCGCTGATGGTCCCTTTGCAAACCGGCCAGTTGCGTCTGCCGGACATGGCGAAGCTGCTGACGCAAAGCGCGGATACGGTTGACGCGACCCTCGCCGGCCCCCCCGCCGCGCTGTCCTGGCGCGCCCTGGTCGACAGCAGTGCCGTCGATGGTGGCACAAGCGGTGCCAGCCTGATCGAAGTGCGCCCGCGCCTCGACTACAGCGCGCTCGAACCCGGACTAGCCTCGTCCGACGCCATCCGTGCGGCAGCAGTCGAACTCAAGCTGGCTCAACGCTACGGCGCCAGCGTGGCACTGACTGGTCCGACGCCTTTGTCCGACGAGGAGTTTTCCTCGGTGCAGCAAGGTGCGGCGCTCAACGGTACCGTGACTTTCGCGGTGGTGTTGCTGATCCTTTGGTTTGCCCTGCGCTCGATCCGCATGGTTTTCGCCGTGTTCGCGACCCTGCTGAGCGGCCTGATCGTCACCGCGGCGCTCGGCCTCATGCTGGTCGGTGCGCTAAATATGATTTCCGTCGCGTTCGCGGTGCTGTTTGTCGGTATCGGCGTCGATTTCGGCATCCAGTTCGGCGTGCGCCTGCGTGAGCAGCGGCAAGGCGTAAGCGACATTCGTGCGGCACTGGTGGCCACTGGCCGCTCGATCGCGCTGCCGCTCACCTTGGCGGCAGCGGCCACGGCGGCGAGCTTCCTGGCCTTCCTGCCGACGGCCTATCGCGGTGTGTCCGAGCTAGGGCAGATCGCCGGCATTGGCATTCTGTGCGTCGCATTCCCGTCCTGCCTGACGGTGCTACCCGCCTTGATATCGCTGCTGCGTCCGCGCAGCGCAGCGGCTGCGCCCGGTTATCGCTGGCTCGCGCCGGTCGACCGCTGTTTCGAAAACTATCGCAAGCCATTGCTGAGCGGCACCATCCTGCTGATCCTTGCCGGCCTGCCCCTCCTGTGGCATCTCCATTTCGACTTCAATCCGCTGCACCTGAAGAACCCGCACAGCGAATCCATGGCGACATTGCTGTCGCTGAAGGATGCGTCTGCGGTCGGGATCAACAATGTCCAGGTCCTGGCGCCATCGCTGGCCGACGCACAAGCCCAAGCCACGAGCCTGGAGCGCGTGCCGCAAGTTAATCAGGCCATGACGCTGGCCAGCTTCGTACCCGACCAGCAGCCTGAAAAGCTGCAGGCTCTGTCAGCCCTGTCGACGCAATTGATGCCTATATTGCGGCAAACCCCCTCGGCCCCCGCCAACGATTTCGAGCGCGTCATCGCCTTGCGCAATGCCGCCAGGGCGCTGCGCAATGCCGCCTTGGACCATGAAGGCCCCGGTGCCGCCGAAGCCCGCCGTCTGGCGGCCAGCCTGACCGCTCTGGCCAAGGCCGACCCGGCGATGCGCGATCGCGCCGACTGGGCATTGTCGCAGCCGCTCAAGCTGTCGCTCGCCACCTTGCGCGACCTGCTGCAACCGCAAACCATCACCCTTGCCACGCTACCGCCTGACCTGATGCGCGACTGGGTCGCCGCGGATGGACAGGCCCTGGTCGATATATCTCCGCGCGTACCCAAGGGGGTCGACCCGAACGACGACACGATGTTGCGCCACTTTACCCAGGCGGTGCGGCAGGTTGCACCGAACGCGACCGGCGGCCCGATTTCCATCCTCCATTCCGCCGACTTGATCATCAAAGCCTTTATCGAGGCTGCGGTGCTCGCCGTGATCGCCATTACCGCATTGCTCTGGATTGCGCTGCGCCGCTTCGACGACGTGCTGCGCACCCTGGTCCCGTTGCTGGTCTCGGGGTTGGTGACGCTGGAGTTGTGCGTCGTCCTCGGCATCTCGCTGAATTTCGCCAATATCATCGCGTTGCCCTTGTTGCTGGGCGTCGGCGTCGCCTTCAAGATTTACTACGTAATGGCTTGGCGCAACGGTAAGGCGTCCTTCCTGCAGTCAGGCCTGACACAGGCCGTGATCCTTAGCGCCGCGACGACCGGCACAGCGTTCGGCAGCCTGTGGCTGTCGCATCACCCGGGTACCGCCAGCATGGGCAAGCTGCTGGTGCTCTCGCTCGTCTGCACCTTGATCGGCGCTGTGTTCTTCCAGCCTATCCTGATGGGCAAGCCCCGCGCGACCCCGCCGGTACCTGGCGCCTGATGGCAGGTCTAGAGCGCCGCACGGAAATCGGGGGTCCGATATAATCGAACTCTCGAGTCGCCTACACTTGGCCGCTGCTCCGGCCGGCCTGCTTCCAAGGTATCTATGAATTCGCTACGGCTGCGCCACCGCGCCATTCGGCCCATTGCCGCCACCGCCAGCCTGCTGGCCCTTGCCGCGACGCTCGGCGGTTGCGCCTCCAGTCCGGCGCGCAACCCGAACGACCCGCTCGAGAGCGTCAATCGCGTCACCTACAAATTCAACGATACGTTGGATCGTACGATCGCAACGCCTGTCGCAAAGGCCTATAACGCCGTCACGCCCGGTCCGCTGCGCACCATGATCAGCAATTTCTTCTCGAACATCGGCGACGCCACGATCATGGTCAACGACCTGTTGCAGGGCAAGATCACCGACGGCACCGAAGATCTGATGCGCATCGCGATGAATTCCTTCTTGGGTATCGGTGGCTTGATCGATTTTGCGACCCCAGCCGGTCTGCCCAAGCATGACCAGGATTTCGGCCTGACGCTGGGCCATTGGGGCGTGCCCGCGGGTCCGTATATCGTGCTGCCGGTGTTCGGCCCGAGCACCGCGCGCGATACCGTCGGCCTGGTGGCGGATTTGAAGAGCGATCCGACCGGCTATTTCCGGCCTGCGATACGCAATATCCTGTATCCCCTGAATTTCGTCAGCACCCGGGCGCATTACCTGGGCGCGACCGATCTGCTGTCGGCAGCGGCGCTGGACAAATATTCGTTTACGCGCGATGCGTATCTGGGACACCGGAAATATCAGTTGACGGGCGGCAAGAGCGCCGACGACACCTTGCCCAACTACGGCACCGACACCGCACCTGGCACCGCAAGCCCAGCCGCACCGGCAGCTGCTCCCGCCCCAGCCGCGTCCGGCACGCCCGGCCGTTGACCCGCGCACCGCCTCGAAGGAATCATTTCAGGCGGACAAGCTCAGACGGGCAAGCCGAAAGCATCGCCGACCCGCTGCCTGGCCAGGTGCAGCGCGCGCTTGGCCGCACGCGCATCGTTCGCGAGTCGCAGCAAAGCCGCGAGTTGGGTCGGATGACGTGCGAGCGTGGTCAGGATAGGCCATAGCGCAGTGCTGCCGTCTTCGCGCAAGCCGACCGTCGCGCTGGACGGCAGACTACGCTCGGCGGGATCCACCACAACCCGGCACACCGCGAATGGAATTCCCGCCTGTTGGGCAATCACGGCTGCACGGTGCGACTCCATATCCACCGCCAACGCACCGGTGGAGCGCGATAACCCTTGCTTGGCGTCGACGCTGGCCAGCGGTTGCTCCGCCCCAACCAGCACACCGCAATGAGCGTCCGGTAACGCAACCCGCAGCGCATCCAACCAACGCGCATCGACAGCATAGCTTGCATCGGTCGCTCCGTCTGCAGCCAGGCGCACGACCTGATGGGCCAGCACGCAGGCCCCGGGCGCCAACGAAGGATGAAGACCGCCAGCCGTCCCGAAGCTGACGATGCCGCGACAACCTGACTCGATCAAGGATTCGAGACGCGCACTCAAGCGCGGCGAACCGACACCGCACAGGGCCACCACACCCGGACCGGCGGCGATCGCCGCCTCGAAATCCAGCCCGCTGACGGCGATGACCGGTGCTGCGCCGGCCAGGGCGGCTTGTTGCGTGGCGAGGATTTCCATTACATGCCGAAGGCGACCTTGCGGCTGCCTTCCTGTCGTAGGTTGCGATAACGGGCCAGCGCCCACAGTGGAAAATACTTGGAGTAGCCATGGTAGCGCAGATAGAACACGCGCGGGAATCCGGTCGCGGTAAAATGTGGCTCGTGCCACATACCGTCGCTGCGCTGACGGTCGATCAACCAGTCGATGCCGCGCGCGACTGCCGGATGATCGACGGCGCCTGCCGCCATCAGACCCAGCAATGCCCACGCGGTCTGCGAAGCGGTACTGGTTGCGGGCTCGTAGCCGTGATACTCGAGTTTGTAGCTACTACCGTCCTCGCCCCAGCCACCGTCCGCGTTCTGGACGCCGACCAGCCAATTCACCGCACGCTGCATGGCCGGCGCATCGGACGGTAAACCGGCTGCGTTCAGCGCGCACAGCGTGGTCCAGGTGCCGTAGATATAATTCATGCCCCAGCGCCCGTACCAACTGCCGTCAGTCTCCTGCTCGTCGAGCAGATAGGCCAGCGCACGGCCCGCCGGCGAGCCGTCGCCCGCCACCGTCGGGCAGCCCTCGAGCTGCGCCAGCATCGACAGGCAACGCGCGGATACATCCGCGGTCGGCGGGTCCAGCAATGCGCCGTGATCCGAAAAGGGAATGTTGTTCAGGTACAACTGCGTGTTTTCCGGCTCGAATGCACCCCAGCCGCCGTCGCTGCTCTGCATGCCGACCACCCATTCGGTGGCGCGCGCAATGGCGTGCTGGTAATCCCACTCGCGATGGATGGTTGAAGCACGATCCATCGCCATCACCACTACCGCGGTATCGTCGACATCGGGATATTGCGGATTCGCGTACTGGAATGCCCAGCCGCCGGGGCGCACGTTCGGGCGGCGCGAAATCCAATCGCCGCGGGTGTCGAGAATCTGCAAGGGGCGCAACCATTCGAGGCCGCGCTGCGCGGCGGCGATCGCCTGTGCGTCGCCGCTTTCGAACAAGGCATGGCTGGCCAGGGCGGTGTCCCAGACGGGCGACAGGCAGGGCTGGCAATAGGCTTCATCCTCATACACGGCCAGCAGCTTGTCGATCGAGGAGCGCGCGATGGCCCGCTGCGGATCGTCGGCCGGTACGCCCAGCACGTCGAACATCTCAACCGCGTTGACCATGGCAGGGAAAATTGCACCCAGGCCGTCTTCGCCGTTCAGGCGTTCGCGCACAAATTCGGCGGCACGGTCGATCGCCTTTTGCCGCGTACGCTTCGGAAACATCGGCTCCATCACGCGCAGCACGGTATCCGCCACGCGGAAGAAACCAAACCAGAACCTGCTTTGGTGCGTCGCCTTGGGCAACATACCGGCCTGAGCAGGCGGTGCATTGAACAGTTCGTCGATGCCGACGCCGCGCGGGTTGCGCGCGCGCGGCTTGAGCGCGCTCAAGACCAAAAGCGGCACGATCACCGTCCGCGCCCAATACGACACCTTGGACAGATGGAACGGAAACCACATCGGCAACAGCATGATTTCGACCGGCATCACCGGCACCGCGCGCCACGTCACAACGCCGAACAAGGCCAGCAAGGTACGCGTAAATACATTGCTCGCTGCAGCCCCGCCGTTGGCGAGTATCATCCGACGCGCCTTGACCATATGTGGTGCATCGACAGCATCGCCTATCATTTTCAGCGCGAAATACGCCTTGACGCTGGCCGACACATCGAATGCCCCACCGTAAAACAGCGGCCAGCCACCGTCCTCGTTTTGGATACGGCGCAGATAGCGACCAATCTTGGCCTCCAACTCCGGATTGGCCGGCTCGGCCAGGTAATGCACCATCAACACATATTCGGCCGGAATGGTGGCATCCGCCTCGAGCTCATAAACCCAGTGTCCGTCAGGCTTCTGATGCGACAGGATGGCATCGAGGATCAGCGTGATCGCACGTTGCAAGGCTCCTGTCGAGGCCGCGTCGGCGTCGGGAGAATCGGTAGGCAAAGTAGCGTGTGCGGAAAATCTCATTCAATCACCATAACGTGCCGACCGCCAAGCAGGCAGCCAGTCGCGAATCGCACCCGCTCGCTCCGGCCGAGCAGGTCATCTATTGTCGAACCCAAGTTTCAGATCAGCGCATAACGTAGCACAATGCCGATCAGGCGCCATTTGGCGATCTTGACCGCAGCGCGAGGGAAAGCCCAGCCACGCAGCAGCAGGCCGTCCAAGATCTTGTGGTAGGCGGCCGACATGATGCGCGGTGCCTTCACCGTTCGACGCGGATTGCGCCGCATGATCGCATCCGCCTGCCGAAAATGGGCTTCGGCCTGGTCCGCCAGACCTGGACAGACCCGTGGCAACGCGGGATGCGCGGCGATCGCCGCTGGGTCGGCCAACTCGGTGATCCCGGCGGCAAGCAAGGCTTCGCGCGGCAGATAAACGCGACCGATGGCGGCGTCCTCGTCGATATCGCGCAAAATATTCGTCAACTGGAGCGCGCGGCCGAGATGGTACGACAACGCAATGCCGTCATCTTGCGGCATGCCGAATACCCTTACCGACAAGCGGCCCACCGCACTGGCAACGCGGTCGCAATATAAGTCGAGCGTGGCCGCGTCGGGTGCGCAGATCGTCGCCTCGGCGTCCATCAACATCCCGTCTATCACCGCCTGGAAATCGTCGCGCACCAAACCAAATGCGGCTATCTGCTGTTGCAGACGCCGCAAATGCCGTGGTGTCCGACCGGCGTAGCAGGCATCGATATCGCGCTGCCACTGTTGCAGTCCCTCGCGACGCTGCGCGGCGGGCGCATCGCTATCGGCAATATCGTCGACAGCACGGCAAAACGCATAAATTTCGTACATTGCCTGGCGCTGCGCGGCCGGCAGGATACGCATCGCAGTGTAGAACGAACTACCGGCGGCCGGCAGCGAACCATCGTCGTGGTCGTGGTCGGTGGAGATCGATTCGGAAACGGTCACAGCCCCTCTCGTGGTGCAGGCGGGCTGCCGCTGCGGTGGGCAACCCAAATCTCGGGAACGAACGAGAGTATACCAAGGCCGAGGCAGACCGTGCCGGACGCGAGGAGAACAAACGGGGACAGATATTTTTTGAGATGCGAGCTGGTCATGGTAGCCGCCGCGCTGCGCCTCACGCGTGGTCGGCAACGGCGTTGCTGGATCCTGCAATGTCTTGCAAGATCTACGGGCGCCTTGGTTTGGATCAGGGGGCCTTCGGCGGCGCCGGATTCGCGCTTGGATTGGCGCTCGCATTGCCGCCGGCATCGACCGCCGTGGCAGCCTGATTTGCGTCGGAAACATCGGTCCGGCCGCCGTCACGGAAGAACGCTTCCTCGGTCTGCTGGTTCAGCACCACGATACTGATGCGGCGATTACCGGGAGCCGCAGGATCGCCGGCCACGAGCGGCAGGACATCGGCCAACCCGCGCACCATCAGCACCTTGTCTGTCTTCATCCCGCCATTGATCAATTCGCGCCGCGCCGCATTGGCACGCTCAGCGGACAGTTCCCAATTCGAATAGCCGGTATCGCCGCCCGAATAGGGCTGCGAGTCGGTATGCCCTGCAATCGAAACGTGATTGGGCACGTCGTTCAGCACAACCCCGATCGGATCAAGAATATCCTTGGTATATGGTTCCAGTGTCGAACTGCCGGAATTGAACATGGGCCGATTCTGCGCATCGATGATCTGGATGCGCAACCCTTCGCTGGTAATATCGATCTTGATCTGGTCTTTGAACGCATTGAGCTTGGGGTTCTGCTCTATCAACGATGCGATCTTGCTTTTCAATTCCATCAGGCGCCTGGCATCCTGCTTGATTTGCTCAGCCCGTTGAGAATTCTGCAGCACCGAAATCTTGTCGCGCGACGCGCGCTGCCCGGCGCCGTTGTTCGCTTCCGCCGGCTTTGAGTTCTGCAGCGCCAGTGCTCCGCCCTCAAGTACGCTGGTGGCGGAGCCCGAGCGCGTGCCGCCGGTAAGGGCTGTGCTCAGCGGCGTATTGAAATATTCGGAGATGCCGTTCAGGTCGCCCTTGGTGGTCGAACCGAGCAACCACATCAGCAGAAAGAACGCCATCATCGCCGTCACGAAGTCGGCGTAGGCGATTTTCCAGGCGCCGGCATGATGGCCACCATGGCCGCCGCCAGCCTTGCGCTTGATAATGATAGGCGCGGACGAGTCGTCCCCGCTATTTAGCCCTTTCTCGCTCATTGTCGGCTCAGGATGCTGCAGGTGATGCAGGTGAGCGCTTGGTGGCCTTGACGGCGTCTTCGAGCTCGATGAAAGTCGGGCGGTCTGTCGTAAACAGAACCTTGCGGCCGAATTCCACCGCAACTGACGGCGCGTGCCCGTTCATTGATGCCAGCAGCACGGATTTTACGCACTCAAACGGCTTGGAATTCTCTTCGCCTCTTGCAGTCAGCAGCAAGGACACCGGGCCTACAAAGCCATATGAGAGCAAAATCCCGAGGAACGTACCGACCAGGGCCCCGGCAATCATCTCGCCCAGCACAGCCGGCGCGGCGCCGACAGAGCCCATCGTGTGCACCACGCCCATCACGGCGGCAACGATACCGAATGCCGGTAATCCGTCGGCCATCGATTGGATTGCCTTGGCAGGCACCGAGATTTCGGCGTGATGCGTCGCCAGCTCAGCGTCCATCAAATCCTGCATTTCGTGCACATTGATATTGCCGCCGACCATCATGCGCAAATAATCGACCAGGAACTCGACCAAGTGGTGATCTTTCATCGTGTCCGGGTACTTGGCGAAGATGGGGCTGGTTTCGGGATCTTCGACGTCCGCTTCGAGCGACATCCAACCGTCCTTGCGGGCCTTTTGCAGCAACTCGAACAAGAGCGCGATCAAGTCAAGGTATTTCCCCTTGGTGTACCCGCCACCACCCTTGAAGCAACTCGGCACCGCCTTGAGCGTTGCCTTCAGCGTCTTGGTCGGATTGCTGACCACGAAGGCCCCGATTGCCGCGCCAAAAATACACATCAATTCGAACGGCTGCAGCAGTGCGGCGATATGACCGCCTTCGAGGATAAAGCTGCCCATCACGCAGCCCAGGACTAAGACCCAGCCAATGATTACAAACATGTGATTCGGCTTCCTATGGTGAAGTCGGACAATTGGCTTGCATTGAACCCAGCACGTATTGTTGTCTATTCGTAAGGTTCATGCTTACTTTAAGGCATTTGGTAACAGATGCGCAATCTGCCGCAATCATTTGTTGCGCCGGCCACAACACTGCAAGGAGGCGCACCTTATCCCGCGAGCGGTAAATTTCCCATCGTGCTTCCCGCTACTGGCTTGCGTGCGTGATGCCGCCATGCGCTGGAAATCTAGCGCATACGTTATGGTATTAACAGTTATTTTTAAAAACATATCCACCGCAGTGAATTTATCCGGAAACCCGCCATTTCACGTCGCCCCATAAAAGTTGCGCAGAATGCGCCTGGCGACTGTACTTGATATCCGCTGAGCCCCGAGCGGCGGACGTCGACACGCATAGGCATCCCATTGCCTCCATCACAGAAAAATGTCCATCCATGACGCGCTGAATAGCTGTGACTTTTGCGATATTAGACTCCTGCTCAATTGAGCATTGCCGCAATTCGCTATAAGCTCTTTGGAAATTCATTGCATCACCATTTGGCCGCCTATAAATAAATTGGATGATGCAGCGGCGAGCCGCCATCTTGACGTCATATTCACGTCACCTTGGCGTCACGACAATATCACTCGACACGCTTCGGGCTAGCGCACGCCGCGCCACTCTGTAACATTTGTAATATTTGATAGGTAGGGCAGCCCCAGATTTCCTGGTGCAAAGCAAAATTTCGCCAATAAATCATCGGTAAGCGGATCAACCATCAAGCAAATCGGGCTACAATGGAAAATTATGAAATGCACTGAGGCTAGG
>FTBI01001251.1_pt1 | contig 58655 bp, 51 predicted proteins | sample 1639171 | NCBI WGS metagenome assembly FTBI01 (sample SAMEA3914812, study PRJEB12502) | metagenome | biome: forest; material: soil | place: Canada | collected 2011-07-07 | depth 0.1 m | reverse complement strand
GTTGTCGCCCACCAGGGCGACCACTTCGCCGGCATGCACGTCGAGCTCGATGTCCGTCAGGGCCGAGACCGCTCCGAAGTGCTTCGAGACGCCGCGCAGACTCAGCACCAGCTCACCGGACGTGGATCGAGTTGTGGAGTTGTCAGTCATTGGACGGATACCTCATGATGAGTAGCGGGATCCGGCATTACGCCGGATCAGTTCGCGATTCCCAGGGTCTTGCATCCGTCGGCATAGCGGCCGGTGCACAGATCCTTGGCGCTCGCGATGCCCTTGTCGACAACCTCGGCCTTGAGATTCTTCGCCGTGATCACCGTCGGCGTGAAGAGCTGAGACGGCGTCTTGAAGAGCGTCCGCTCGGCCTTCGGGCTCTGGCCTGACAGGAAACCAACGGCGACCTTCGCCGCTGCGGCCGCGACGATCTCACTGGGCTTCAGGATCGTGTTGTACTCGTCACCCGCAATGATCAACTGCAGTCCTGCGAGCGTTGCGTCGTTGCCGGTCACGGGGGGCACCGGGTTGACGCCAGCCGCCTTGAAGGCCGCGACGGCGCCGCCGCCCGTGCCATCGTTGGCGGCCACGACACCGACAATCTGCGTACCGAAGCGCGTGATCTGTCCGCTGACCCACTGCTGGGCCTTCGGCGGCGCCCAGTCCGGCGTGTCGTACTCGGCGAGCGTCTTGTAGCCGCTGCCCTGCAGCCCGGCATGGATACCGTTCTTGATCAATCCCGCTGCCGCGTCAGTAGGCGAGCCGTTGACCTGGAGCACACCACCCTTTTCGGCCGGCACGCCCGTGTCTTTCAGGTGCTGGACGAGCGACTGGGCAATGGCCTTGCCGATGCCTTCGTTGTCGAACGAGACGTAGTAGTCAGCCGGCGTCGACGGGACTGGGCGGTCATAGGCGATCACCTTGATGCCCTGGGCCTGCGCCATATGGACCAGAGACGCGGCGGCTGTCGAGTCTACCGGGTCAAGCACGATCACCTTCGCGCCTTGCGAGATCACCGAGTTGAATTGCTGCTGCTGTTGCGAGACGTCGGCATTGGCGTTCTGATAGAGCACTTTGCAGTCGGGACAGATCTTGCTCATTTCGGCCTTGAAACCGGGGAAGTCGTGCTGTTCGTAACGCGTCGACGCCTGGTCGGGCATCAGGAAGGCGACCGTGCCACTGGGCGCGGCCACTGCCACCGTGCTACTCATCAGGCTCAGGCTAAGCGCGCTGGCGCCGATTAGTTGGTTCGAGAGTCGGGTCATCGGGTGTCTCCGTTTTTTAGAAAAATCGGCGCAGATGCTGCCGTGGTTGGGCCGCTGGTGAGGCTTCTTTCTGATCTTAATTAGTTCTGCTAGTAGAGCGCACCGCACCCTGCCCTATGTCGGGCATCGCGTGCAGCCATCGACCTCTGAAAACAAGCGCTAGCCGGACGTTTCCAGAGCGTGTACGGCGGTGGGGGACTGAGCCTCGCTCGCAGCATTGAGCTGCTGGTACGCGCGCCATCGCGACGGAGACATACCTTTGAGCAACAGGAACTGACGATTGAAATTCGAGAGATTGTTGAAGCCGACCTGGTAGCAGATATCGGTGATATTCAGTTCGCCCGACATCAGCAACTGGCACGCGAGATTGATGCGAAGCCGGTTCACGTACTGCACGAAGGGCACCCCGGTATGCCGGCGGAAATATCGCGAGAAGGCGCTGACGCTCTGTCCCGCGAGTTCGGCCAACTCGGTTTCACGCAATTCTTGCGACAGGTTCTTGCCGATATAAGACAGCACGTGGTTGATGCGCGTCTCCGCATAGCGCGTCGGATCTGCACGATAGGCAGCGCTCGCCAGCTTTACCGGCGCCACGCTTTGCACGAGCAGGTCGAACAAAGCCAGAAACAAGGTGATGCGCCGGATACCCTGCGCGCCTAACATCTCCCGCATGATCGGTTCGGCCGCCGCGCCCGTTTTCGCCGAGAACAGTACGCCCCAGCACGATGCATCGAGCAAGGCTTCCACGCGCTTGAGTTCAGGAAACACCTGGATGGCGCGGGTGACGAACTCCGCATCGAATTGCAGGACGAGACAGCGTTCGTCCACACGCTCGCCGGGCTGCACGCTGCTGACCCAGTTGTGCGGCAGATTGCGCCCCATCATCACGAGATTGCCCGGCGTAAAGCTGCCGATATGATCGCCGACGAAGTATTTGCCCGTCGTCGAAGTAATCAGATGAATTTCGTATTCGGGATGGAAGTGCCAACGCACCGTGCGATACGGATAGCCATGCGACCAAACCTTGAACGACTCGTCTCGCGGCACGGCGACCAGTTCAAGATCAGGCTGGACAATGTTGGCGCGGCGGGCGTCAACGCGCGCCGCGCGGCAGGACGCGCACGTTCCGCACTGACACACCGTGGCACTCTGACTAATGGACATCGTCTTCCTCCGCACCTGTTTTTGTTTTGGGCAGTTCGCCTGAACCGCATCGCGCCCGCCATGACTGGAAATTAGACCTGTCACGAGATTTTCACTACTGAAAATCGAACTGCTTACCGATACTTTTTTGCATTCGGGTAAGTCCGTAGGGTATCAGGAGTCAATTTTTGTGCAACGCAACAGCTTGAAAAGTCCTACGCGCCGAAATACGGCAGCCCGCGCAGCGGCGGCTCCGAGGCGTGCATTGAGGGTCGTTGCAAACGGGGATGACGTCGCAAGGCATGCGGTCACTCCGCAGATGAGCCTATAAGTACAGGTAGCGATCGATCATCGTCTACCAGATCCACCTCACCCCTGCATTGCCAAGCACGGTTCTTTGATGAGCCCCGCCCAAGCTGGTGAGCCAGCTCCCCGTGACATACAGGCTTGCTGACTGGCTCCCCTTTGCTGTCACACCCGTGCCGATCTGGCCAGTGGTCTGCCCAACGCTTGTGCCGATTTGGGTCGCGCCGCCAAAAGTCGCGCTGTCGGCCGCTCCGAACGAGCGCAACACGTTGAGCCGCAGATACGGTTGCCAGTTCTTACCGAGTGCGTCGAGGTGCGTCTGGAGCCGTACGCCGAGCCGACCCAGAAAGGTGTTGCCGCTGTTGAATTTGACGGTCGAGATGCCGTCGTTCAGATCGTTGATCGACAGGTGCTGCCAGATCAGCTGCGCCTGCGGTTCTATCGTGAGTCCGGCACCGAGCGGAATGGGCAGACCGCCTTCGACCGAGCCGGTCACCGCATCCCCGTGCGTCGTTGTACCGAGGCCCGCATTCGATTCCGGATCGACGGTCAGCGAACTCCCCATCAATACCGCATCGGTGTACCAGCCGCCCGGCCCGATATGCGTCCAGTAAGCCCCTAGACTGTAGGCGTCGATTGCCAGATGCCCGACCTCGAGATTGGGCATCCCGAGTGCAAAGCCGTCGACATCACCTGTGGCGCGTGCAAAACCCACGAACAGACCGTAGCGATTCTGTTGCCCGCTGGCGCTTGTATCGGCATAGATATCCTGACCGGTCTGCACGCCATAGATCGACCCATCGAACTCGGGATTCACCGCGCCTTCCTGGCTCAGCACGCTATGGCCGCCCCACGTGCGGCCCCACGACGCCGGTAGCGTGCCATCCCCGCCAAGCAGCGATTGGTCACCCTGTCTGTCATGGAAGGTGTCCACCTGCAACATGCCAAGCTGCCGCAAGACGCCGGGAATCTCCGCGTAAAGCGGCACCTCGGGGCGATAAAGCGGCACGGGCTCGGAACCTGTCGGTGCCGGCAAGGGCGCGGTCCCGGCGGCAGCAATTGGCACACCCGGTTTGAACGACGCAGGCGAACCAGGAAGTGTGTCTGGCACCGCAGCAGGCAACGGTGCGACCGTGTTACGCAGGTACCAGTTGTCGCTTGTGCCGCCCGTGACACCGCCCTTCGCGAGATAGTAAGCGTAGGCGCCGGCCTCGACCGGCGCAGCGAGTGTGAACGCGCTCGCCGCGGTTGTTGCGCCGTTGCTCGCCTGGATCACCTGAATGCCGTTGACGACCGTCTGCGCACCCGGGCCTCCGACGTTCACTATTTTCAGCCGGGTCGAGCCGGTGGCAGAACCGCCGCTGATCACAAGCCGATCCGAAGCGGCACCATCCCCCGCGACGTAGGTATTCATGCCGATCGTGCCGCTCTGCCCCGTGTAGTTGCCGTTCACGAGAAGCTGGTTGCCCACGCCTTGGCCGCCGATCTGCACGAGGCCGGCATTGACCAGCGATCCATTGATCGTAAAGCTGGCATTGCTTGCATTCGCGAAAGCGGGAAGCGCATTGGCTACCGCGAGCGTGCCGTTGTTCGTCACGGCGCCGCTTACGCTGCCATAACCGCCAAGCGTCGCGCCCGCAGCGACCGAGATGTTGCCGCTTCCAGCGAGTGCCGCATTCGCGTGAGCCACATCTCCAATCGCTAACGTGCCTGCCTCGACCATCGTTGCGCCGCTGTACGTACTGACGCCCGTCATCAGCAGACTACCCATGCCGGCTTTCGTCAGCGCTCCCCCACCGGCGATCAGGCCGCTGTAGGTTCCGGCATTGTCCTGTGCGAAGCGCACGAGTCCATTGTCCGTGACGTTCAGAGGCAGGGTTTGTGCAGTTGCCTGGAGCGTGGCGCCGCTGTCGACGAGAGCCATCGTCGACGAGCCCAGCGTGCTGACGAGATTCAGGGTGCCGGTCTGTACATGAGCCAGCGCGAACGTGCCGCTGCCAGTCCAGTTCCACAATGTGCCCTGCATCAGCAACGTCTGAAAATTCGTGAATGCGTTCGATGCGGTGCCAGTGCCCTGGAGCGTCACGCTGTTAGTGCCGGCACCACCGTCCGCACCGCCATTGATGACTGAGCCAGTTTGCAGAATCAACGAGTCGTTACCATTACCCATTGAAATGGCGAGGCCCGCATTGCTTTGCACCAGGCCAGCGTTGATAACCGTACTGTTGCCGTTTAGCGTGCGAATGCCGGCTGCACTCTGACTGATGATCTGACCACCAGCAAGGTTTTGGATCGTTGCGGTGAAGCTGGATCCCGCGGTGTTCGAGAACACGGCGTCCGACGCTGTCCCACTGGCGGTGATCGAGCCGCTGTTGATCAACTGGTCGTTGTTGCCTTGCATATAGGCAGTCGTGCTGGAGGCACCCGTCGTCGATAGTGTGCCGCTGTTGTTAATCGTGCCACTACCGCCAAGGATGGACGCGGCACGTGCATTGCTACCCGAGGTAGACACACCGCCCGTGTTGATCAGGGTGTTATTCAACTGGCCCGAGTTGGTTTGCCCCCACGCTGCGGTCATCCCATAGGCGTTTGGGCCGCTCGTCGTGATTGACCCATGGTTCGCCAACGTGTTGCCGCTGCCATTGGCGGCCATGCCATCATTGAACGCGCCTGTTGTGTTGATGATTCCAGCGGCGGCATTCGTTATCTGGTTGTTGTTATTGATTCCGAGCAGCAGGGCACCACGCGCCGTCCCGGAGCCGCCTCCGCCGGTAATCGAGAGGTTCCCGCTACTGGTAATTGTGCTAGAGGTATCGACGCTGAAAACCGTCGCGTTGGTGCTGTGGGAAAAACTACCTGTCGCAGTGGAATCCACGTTGATTGCGACACCCGTGCTGCCCGTCTGAGCGGTGACGGTGGGCACACCAGCCCCAGAGCAGGTAACGGTCGTGTTACTCGATGGCGCGGTATTGCTGCAGGCGGCCATCGCCGCCTGCCCGCACACTATCGACAAAAGTACGACACCGCCAACACCGAGTCCAAACGCTTTGTTCACGGGTATTGTTCCTGGGCCGGTCACTTATACAAGCATTTTCTTTATAGCATTCCTCACTAGACTTTACCAATTTCCAATCGGCATGCTTGATAGGTAGGGGGCTAGACCGAACCCCGAAATGTATCCACGGCGCGAGCAGGCAAGGGGTGTCTCAGCCCGATACATACTAAGAGGAGGCTTCAGTTTTGGCCTTCACTATTGCCTTTGCTAACGCACGCCACGCCCGCTACCGTCCGCGCTCGTGAACATCTCGTTCAGCGTCTTCCCGGCCATTGCCGTGCGTGCATACCCGGTTGTCCCTTGGTCACGTAATTCGATCGCCGCGCGCATGAGCTCGCCCAGCGCCGCCCGAGCCAACGACCCGCCGACGCTGATGCGCTTGACGCCCATCGCCTCAAGCTCGCGAACGCCAAGTGAGATGCTTGGAAACCCAATCAGAACGTTCAGGGGCCGGTCTACTTCGCGTATCACCTGAGCGATATCTTCTTGTCGAGACAATCCGGGTGCATATAAAACGTCTGCCCCAGCCTCCTGGTAGGCCTGCAGGCGAGCAATGGTATCGGCCAAGTCCGGCCTACCCACCAGAAAGTTTTCCGCCCGCGCGGTCAAGGTGAAGCGAAATGGCAAGGCCTTGGCGGCTTCGGCCGCAGCGCGGATGCGCTCCATCGCAAAGGCGCATTCGTACAAAGGATCGCTAGAGCGACCCGTACTGTCTTCAATGGAACCGCCCGCCACGCCCGCTTCAGCAGCAAGGCGAATCGTGCGTGCGACGATTTGAGGCTCATCGCCGAAGCCGTTTTCCAGATCGGCGCTCACAGGCACGCTCGTTCCGTTAGTCAGCTCGGCGAGGTGTGCGAGCAGTGCTTCGAGCGAAACCGTGTTGTCCGGTTGGCCGTGCGAAAACGCAAAGCCTGCGCTCGTTGTCGCCAGAGCAGGAAAACCCGACTGCTCAAGCAAACGCGCGGTTCCTAAATCCCAAGGATTGGGAATGACAAATGCACCCGCTGCTTGGTGCAACGCGCTAAAGGCATCGGCCTTTTCGGACTGGGAAGGACGAATGGATGGCAATGACGTCTCCTTTTTGTCGGATAGATACAAAGTCTGGTGTGTGTGCGCGAGGCACACCCAAGGCGATCTCATGCAAGACGATGGTACTGCGACCGAGCGTTCAACGTCCGCGGGCGTCGTGACCTCGAAGGGTCATGACGGTGCTGGCGGCGCTTGCTACAAGCTTGCCGTCCTCACGCGCGATATCGCACACGTAGTGGCTGATCGTGCTGCCGCGATGTACCGCTCGAGCATATGCCCGCAGCTTCGACTGCCAGACCGGGCGCAAGAAGGTGGTCTTCAGATCGATACTCGTGAAGGACTCACCCGCATTCGTGAGAGTCGAGTGCGCTGTGCCAATCGTGGCATCGGCTAACTCACAGAGCAAACCTCCGTGCACCGTCCCCTGCTGATTGCCATGGTGTTCGGCGTCGGCGTCGAATTCGATGACTGCAGTGCCCTCCCCGATCTCCGCTATCCGGAAACCCAATAACCGCGAGATAGCGGTGGGGTAAAGCATATGCGTCGAGTCCCCCGGCTGGAGACCCCCGTCCAGTTGTCGACGCAAATACTCGAGCACGGGCAGCATGTGGGTGGTTTGATTCATAGCGATCACGGTGTCCGACGCAAGGGAATAGCGGCCGCAACGTCGGCCTCCAACCCCGAGCGTAGTCCGGTAAGCTATGACAATCAAAAAATTGTCATGGGTACACTTTGCCATGCGTACTTCACGTTTCAGCACCCTGGTAGAAACGCTGGCGGCGGACATTCGGAATGGGCAGATCGCGCCAGGGTCTCTGATGCCCACCCATCGCCAATTGGCCGCAACGCATCATGTGGCACTAGCGACGGCCAGTCGCGCCTATGCGGAGCTCAACGAGATGGGGCTCATCATCGGAGAAGTCGGGCGTGGAACATTTGTGCGTGAGCGTCGCGTTCAAAGCGAGCCGGACGCCGGCGACGAAGCGCGCCTCAGCCGCCATGCAGCCGATCTGTCTTTCAACCATCCCGTCGATGACGGACAGGCGGAGCTGCTGAGGACGGCGCTACGTGCGCTAGCTTCGTCGGGTGATCTCGCGGCCCTCATGCATCAGCAGCCACCGGGCGGCCGCCTCCATGAGCGGGACATCGTGTGCCGATTCCTTGCCGGGCGGGGTATCGATGCCAGCGGAGATCGGGTATTCATTGTCAATGGTGCGCAGCAGGGTCTCGACATTGCTGTGCGAGCCTCGCTGAATCCACATGACCGAGCGGCCGTCGATGCCTTGACATACCCTGGCTTCAAGATGGTGGCCGAGGCCCACCGTATCACGCTTGAAGCCGTGGGATGCGACTCCCACGGACCCGACTTCGACGCGCTGGAACGGGTATGCAGTAGCCGCAAGATCCGCGCAATCTATGTCATGCCGACGATGCACAACCCATTGGGTTGGGTGCTCAGCGCTCGCCAGCGCAGTCGTCTGGTAAAGATTGCACGGCGCCACGACTGCTTGCTGATCGAGGACGCGGCTTATGCCTTCCTTGCTCGCGAGGCGCCCCCACCGCTCGTGGCCCTGGCACCGGAGCGCACCTTGTATGTCTCCAGCCTCTCGAAGAGCGTGGCCACTGGGCTGCGCTTTGGTTTTATGGTGGTACCGGAAATGTGTGCCGCCCGAGTCAAAGCACAGATACGCGCCAGCGTCTGGAGTCAGCCTAGTCTCGCGACCGCCCTTGCCACGCGCTGGATTGAGGACGGGACCGTCGACCGTCTTGAACAGGAGCGCCGTCAGGATGCCCGAGATCGTCAGGCCCTGGCGCAAGACGTGTTGCGCGGCATGGAATTGACGGCCAACCCAGAGTCGCTCTTCGTCTGGCTCAAGTTGCCGCCCGAATTGCGCATGGACCGGATATACGCAGACCTTGCACGAAGGAACGTCGCCGTCTCTCAGGCGAGCGCCTATGCCACAACGCGGCATGTCCCGCATGCCTTGCGTCTGGGATTGAGCTCGCTTTCGATAAGCAACTTGAAGACTGCGCTGCAAGAGGTGCGCGATGTCATCGAGACGTTTCCCATTTGACAACGCAGCGATCGTTCGCTTTTCTCGAACCGTCCGCTGATAACTTTCGAATTTTCAAAAGTTAGGTCGAGACCTATATTGGAAGCCACTATCGAACGTTCGATTTCAGGAGTTCCGCCATGCCTCTTGTCCGCATTTCGCTTATCAAAGGCCAATCGCCCGAGCACATTCGGGCCATCTCGGAAGGCGTTCATCAGTCGTTGGTGGAGACGTTTCAGGTCCCTGCGGACGACCGCTTCCAGTTGATTCAACAGTACGATCACGACGCGTTTATCTACCACCCCGACTATCTGGGCATTCATCGCACCGATAAGGTCGTAATTATCGATATCACCGCGAGTAACTGGCGCGACACCGCGACCAAGCAAGCGTTCTACAAGCGCGTTGCCCAGCACCTGGCGATCAGCCCCGGTTTGCGCCCTGAAGATGTGCTGATCGTGCTCTCGCCGAACGAACGCGCTGATTGGTCATTCGGCAACGGTCTGGCTTCGTACGTTAAAGAAGCCGATACCGTTTAGCCATGGACGCCGGCAAACTCCCGGTCACGCGCATTGAGCAGATCGGAACCGGCGCCTGTTTTTACGACCTGGCCATAGTCGAGCTTGATGTAGCGGTCGGCGAGATGGAAATACCGGTCGTCGTGCGTAATTACGAGCACCGCCTTGCGCCGGGCCTTCAGATCGGGCAGCAGTTGCTTGTAGAAAACGTCCTTGAACAACGGATCCTGATCGGCTGCCCACTCGTCGAACACGTAAAACGGGCGATCCTCGAGGTAGGCCACGAGCAAGGCCAAGCGCTTCCGCTGGCCTTGCGAAAGGTCGAGCGTCGAAAACGTCGAGTCCGTGATACTGACCTTGTGATCGAGTTGCAGGCTTTTAAGTAGCGTGAGCGCGCGCTCGTCAATACCCGCGGGCCTGATGCCGAGCAGCGAATCGAACAAATGGAAGTCGCTGAAGACCACGGAGAAATACTGCCGATACGCGTCTTGACCGGTGTCAGAGACCGCTTCTCCATCGAGCAGGATCCGGCCGCTTTCAGGACCATACAGACCCACGATCATCTTCGCGAGCGTCGTCTTGCCGCTGCCGTTGCCACCGATCAAATACACCAGCTCGCCAGGCTGAAAACGCAAGTTGATCGGACCCATCGTGAAGACTTCATTTTCCTTCTCGCGAAAGTAGCGATGCGTTACGTTTTCCAGAACGATATTGTCGAAGCCCCCCGTGCTCTGTCCACCCACTCCCGTTTCCACCGGCAAATCCGCGTTGACTTGCTCGATGCGCTCGAGTGCCACGCGCGCCGAACTGATGTTCGGGATCGCCGACAACAGAGCTTCGATGGGCATGATCATGTACAGAAATATCATGGCGTAACCGGACATGACGTGCGTGTCGACCGGAAACAAACGTGCGATGACAAACAGCGTGACGCCGATAAACGCAAATAGAATGAAACTGCCCCAGCTCGCCGCCGCCGCATACAACACATAGCCACGCGTACGCTGGACGCGGACGGCTTCCACATTCGTCGCGAGCGTTTCGTCGATAAAAGCCTCCCTGCGCTCGCGGTGCAGCTTCAGTTCCTTCGCACCATCGAACAGCGCTCGGAAGTGCCGGACCAGATCGTCTTCTCGCCGCCGCGACGCGCGTAAATGAAACAAAGCACGTCCATTCGCAAGCCGGAAGCCGATCGATCCAATTGCGATGGTCAGCGTCGCCAGCAGCAGTATCTTCCACGATAGATAACCCAGATACGCGAGACAGCCCACGATGACTGCCCCCTGCATCGTGAGTGCCGGCAGGCCCACAAAAAACATGACGATGAGGTCAAGATCCTGAGTCAGCACCGCTAGCGATCGCGATGCGCCTTGCTGTTCGAGATGTCGAAACGAGGCCTCGCCAATCCGCCGGATGGTACGCATTCTCAGCGTGGCCTTAGCGTGTTGACCCAGATACATGAAGAGTGTTTGCGACAGCGTCCGTGTGACAAGGACCACGACACCGAGCACGAGAAATCGCCAGCCCAGTTCGGCCAGCCGCGCACCCGACGCACCGAGCGCCTGATTGATCAGTGCGACCAGCCCGGCATTGCCGAACCCGCTCACCAAGCTTGTCAGCAGTGCCACCAGCAAAGTCCAGCGAGACTGCCGGGCGAGATTCAAAAGCAAAGACATGGAACTCCTTGGGGCCAGGGATCGTACGCTCTTTGGCGCTCGATCGGTTAAGTGCAGCTAGTGACGTGGGCGGCGCATCATCGTGACGATCAGATACAAGCCGCCCAACAAGGTCGCCATCACGCCAGCAGGCATTTCTTGAGGAAACAGGATCCAGCGGCCGAGCCAGTCAGATACCACCATCAGCGCAGCCCCTATCACCGCCGACATGAAGAGCATGGGTTGCACACGTCGCACGCCAAGCATCCGCGCGATGTGCGGCGCCATGAGGCCTACGAACGACAGGGGTCCGATCACCAACGTCGAGGCTGCAGTCATCAACGCGCTCGCCACCAGAAGAGACACGCGTGCCGTGGTGAGATTCACGCCGAGGCTGCGAGACACGGGCGCACCGAGCGGCAGTATTTCGAGCCAGCGACGCGCGAACGGCACGAGCACTAGCCCGATCAAGGCCACACCGGTCACCGCGCCGGCTGCGGTCGCGCTAACGTTATAGGTGGAACCCGCGAGCAGGTTGTAAAGCACAAGCACACGAGGATCGTCGCTTGCCATGACGATCGTCGAGATCGCCTGGAACGACGTGCTGATCGCGATCCCACCGAGCACCAGCGTGTCGGGCGAATAGTCCGATGCCCGCGCAAACAGTAGCAACGCGGCGAGGGTCGCAAGCGAGCCACATGCACACCACAAGCTCAACAGCGGCAGACCCGGATGCACCGTGAGGAATAGTGCGCCGATCAGCCCTACCGCGCCGCCCGCTGTGATCCCGAGTAAGTCAGGGCTGGCCATCGGGTTGCTGGTCATGCGCTGCAAGAGGCCTCCTGCAAGCGCCAGGAGAATGCCTGTGCTGATCGCGGCAACAACGTGGGGTCCGCGCAGAAACATCAAGGCGCCGACCTCGGCAAGATGCGCGATATGCCAGCCCTCAAGACCACGCCCTGCACTCAGGGAGACGGCGATGGAGAACACCAGCACGAGACCCATGACGACAAACACGATCCACAAGTTCGCGTGCGCCAGTGAGTACGATCGCGTCGAAGCAGTCGGGGTCATGTCCGGGTGCCCTCGTACTCGCTTCAACATCAGCAGCAGGAGCGGCGCACCCAACAACGTAGTCATCGCCCCCGTCGGAATAAGCGCACCGGAAAACCCGGCGAGTTGCTGGGCAATCTGGTCCGCGAGCCATAAAAGCGCGGCACCCAAGATCGGCGACCAGAGCAAACGATCTCGCAGACGTCTTGCGCCCGCAAGACGTGCAAGCATGGGCGCCCCCAGACCGATAAAACCCAGCACGCCGACCGCGCTCACTACAAATGCGGTGATCAACAATGTCAAAAGCAGCACTAGGCCGCGCGTGGTACTCAGCGACACCCCGAGACTGCTCGCTACGGAATCGCCAGCATCGAAGGCAGCCATGGGACGCAGGAACAGCAGCAAAACCGCCGTGCACGGCACGAGCCGGATGAACAATGCATGCGCGCTTTGCCAGTCGTGCTGGGCGAGCGCACCCCCACCCCAGATCATCAGCCCGGTCAGCAAATCGAAGTGCACGATCGCCAAGGCGAAACTGAACGCGCCACAACACAGGTTCACAATCATGCCGGCAAGAATCAGGGCCAGCGGCGAGAGGCCCCGCCTAGCCGCCAGAGCGAAGACACAGGCCAGTGCGACGATCGCGCCACCTAGTGCAACGGCATCGCGACCGCCATGAAGCCAGCCGGCCGCGTAGACTGTCACCAGTGATAACGCCAGATAAGCACCCGAGAAGATCCCAAGTGTCATCGGTTCGGCTAGTGGGTTGCGCAACACTTGCTGTGTCGAAGCACCCGCCATCCCCAGCGCAGCCCCGCAAAGCCAGACAACGACCAACCGCGGCAGATCGCTGAAATGCACGATGATCTGCCGCAAATCTGTAGGCGACGGCGCAACCAACGCCTGCCACCAGAGCGACGGCGGCAGGCGCCGATCCAGGCCTGCAAGGGTCAGTAGCATCGCAAGCAAGATCACGATGCCAACGCTCAGTGCCGGTGAACGCCAAAAAGAATGAAGACGTACGGTCATGGCTTCGCTCATGAGCGCTCTTCCGACGAACTTGTGGCCCGATCGCTGCCAGAGAATTCACGTGTCAGCACCTGGGTGAGCGACTCTGCAAAATAGGTTGCGGAAAGCGTGCCGCCATCGGGCGGGATACTGGGCAAGGCCAGCGTGCCACTCACCTTGGAAAAAGGCATCGCCTGCCAAAGGGGACTGGTTTCCATCATGCTCGCGGCGGACACCGCAAGTGGTTTGATATAGACGAGCGTGGAGTCAGGCGCGGTGCGCAGGTCATCGAAACGCATGGTCGTAAACGCAGCGGCGCCACGGTGATCGCGCCACGCGTTGTCGAGACCGAGCTGCGCCATCAGTTCCCCGTAAAAGCTCCGGGTTCCATACACACGCAAAAGTGCGTCATCGATAAACCGCGCAATATAGAGCGGTCTGCTACGAAGCGCCGGCATCGCTGAAATCGACGTCCGTGCCCACATGAGCGCCGCGTCGGCCGCGGCAATGGCGTCCTTCGCCGCGCGTTCGCGTCCAAACAGTCGGCCAAGCGCCAGTGTTTCGCCTTTAGCGGCGGAGTATGGCGTCGGGCTGGACCGGAACTGCCCAAAGGTTACCGTCGGCGCAATCCGTTCGAGCGACGCATGCAATGCCGCATGCGCCGGTGTGACAAGAATGAGATCCGGCTTCAACGCGAGCAGCAACTCCAGGTTCGGCTGAAACATCAAGCCAAGGTCGACAACCTGAGCCGGCAAATCACACGCCGTATAAACCCGCCGGAACCCGTGTGGGTTCGAAACCCCGACGGGCACAATTCCGGCGGACAACAGCAGCTCGGTCAAGCTCCAATCGAGCACGACCAGTCGCAGTGACGGGGCAACCGTCGCCCCGTAACCTTTGACGGCAGACATCAAACCGGCGGCCGCAAAAGAGGCGATCAGGGCGCGGCGCCTCATGCCGCCCCTTCTAGCCGGGAGGTCGAGCTACAACCGATCGAAGCCCGATGCCTCACCATTGATACTTCAGACCGGCAAGCAGGAGACGCCCCTGGCCCCAGTTACACGATCCGCCGCTGCATGAGGCCATGTAGTAGCGGTCGAGCAGATTGCTGACGTTGAGTGATGCAGTCCACCCTTGAAGGTTGAAGACCGAGCGGCCCAGGTCATAGCGCACAGCAAGATCGATCACCGTCGCGGAAGACGTCAGCAACGAGTTCGCCGTATCGCCATAAGAACCACCGATATAACGCACGCCTGCGCCGAGCTGCAAGCCGAAGAGCGGACCGGCCGTGAGCAGGTAGTCCGCCCAAAGCGACGCCGTGTTACGCGGGATGCCGACGGGTACCTTGTCCAGATTGTTCGTGTTGCTCTGGGTCGTCAGCAGGTTGGTATACGTATAGCTGGCGATTAATTGCAGGTTGTTGGTCAGGCTGGCATGCGCCTCGGCCTCAAACCCTTGCGAGCGCACTTCCCCTGTCTGGACCTGGAAATTGACATTGACCGGATCTGTGGTCAGTACGTTCTGCTGGGTCAGGTGAAACGCCGAGACCGTGACAAAACTGTTGTAGCCCTTCGGCTGAAACTTCACACCGACCTCGTACTGCTCACCGGTCGTCGGATTGAACGATTGGCCTGAGAAGGTCGAACCAACTTGCGGCTGAAACGACTTCGAGTAACTCGCATAAGGCGCAATACCACTGTCGAACTGATAAACGCCACCGGCACGCCAGGTGAATGCGCGATTGAACTGAGCGGTCGTCGCGCCCGTCTTGTAAGACAGGCTATCTTCATTGGTCCAGTCTTCGCGCACACCCAGCAGAAACGACCATCGATCGATATCGAGTTGATCTTGCGCATAGGTGCCAAGCTGCTTCATCGATTGCTTGTTGGAGGTACCCAGCATGAACGTCGGATACGGGATGGACTGGCCGTATTGAGGATTCGTGATGCTGAGTGACGGTACGTTGTCGTCTGCGGAAGCGAAGAAGACGTGATCGAACTGGATGTTCTGATAGTCGATCCCCACCGTTGCCTGATGCGAAACCGGTCCCGTGTTGAAGCGTGCGATCGCCTGATTGTCGACCGTATGCGAATTCAAACGACCGCTGTTCAGGTAGGCCTCACGCGCCAGTTCCGTCCCGTTGTTCACATAACCGAGATCGTCCGCCACATACTGTACGGTCTGGCTGTTATGCAGGAAGCGGTAGTTCTGCTTGAACGACCAGACATCATTGAGTCGATGGTCGAGTTCATATCCGATCGACTCCTGCGTCTTGCGGAAACTGTCGAAGGTCGGCTCGCCCGGATAGAAACTGCGCGGCAGTTGCGCCACGCCCGTCTGGATCGTCCCGACCACGGGCACGAAGTTGTACATACCGGCTTCGGGATCGGCCTGATAGTTGGCAAATACCGTCATCGTCGTATCTTCTGTCGGACGCCACGTGAGAGTGGGTGCGATCGCGAAGCGCTGCTGGTTCACATAGTCCGTCTGCGTGCCGGTGTTGAAACCATCGGCCGTGAGCCGGTACAGCAGCTTTCCGTCCTTGTCGAGCGGACCACTGAAGTCGAAGAAGCCTTGCAGCCGTCCATAGCTACCCGTTTGAAACCCGACTTCGTGCAAGGGTTCAGCTGTCGGCATCTTGCTGACGAGATTCACCGTACCGCCTGGCGATCCCTGCCCGTAAAGAACCGAAGCGGGTCCGTGCAGCAATTCAATCCGCTCGAACATATATGGATCGAAGCTTGTTACGTTAAAGCCGAATCCGCCCGACGGACCGGGGGTACGCAGGCCGTTCCAGTATTCATCGACGAGAAAGCCCCGCGCGTAGAGATACTCGAGCGAATCCGTATTGGTTCCACGTTGCTCCGGGTTGATCCCTGACGTGTATCGCAACGCTTGCGCCACGCTTTGGACATCCTGTATGTCCATCTGGTCGCGTGTCACGACCGAAACGTTTTGCGGGGTCTTGATCAGGGGCGTATCGGTTTTGGTCCCTGCAGTGCTTTGCAACGCGACGTAGCCTGAGACTGGTCCGGTGCCCGTCTGCGTTTCACGCTGCCCTGCGACCACGACCGCAGGAAGTTGCGGTGCAACGACGACATTCCCTGCTGTGACCGGGTTTTCACCGGAAGCTGATGACTGAGCCCAAGCGGTGCTCGCAAACATTACCCCAGCGGCAAGGGGCAACACGCGCCATCTAGGCGTACCTCGTGAACAACGCGTGCCCGTCGCCGGCAACGTTTCGATCCTGCTCATACCCCGGTTCATCTATCCGATCCTCGTCATAGCGTTAATTGTCGCAAATCTCATTCAATGCGATTGCGAATCATTTCTATTTTTGCTGGTAAGACGGCGTTGTTTCGCTGCAAAATAGGATAAGCGATGCAATGTAGAAAAGTATCGCCAACAAATTTCGCAAAACAGACATCTTTTGGCTAAATCGATATGAATGGATTACCGGTCGAGCCCATGCAAATGGGGGCCGTGGGTGGACACGTTCGAGCTCTCTCGCGGCCTATCGTAGCGAGCCGCCGCGATTATCCGGACGGTGCCCGGGAGCCGTGGCATATGCACGAGGAAGCGCAATTCGTATTTAGTGCGCAGGGTGTGTTGCGGGTTCAGACACCCATGGGTGTGTGGACACTCGGGCCGCAGCGAGGCCTTTGGCTCGCACCGGGCATCGCCCATGAACTGCACGCGGTCGGCAACGTGTCGATGCACAGCGTGTATTTCGAAAGGGACGCGGCGCCGTGGACCGGCCCGGAGTGCCACGTCCTGGTGATCTCGGCTCTACTGCAAGCGCTGGTTGCCGCGATGGTGGAGGACAAGAAGTCGCCGCATGAAAGTCGCGCGCCGCTTATCGCCCCATTATTGGTCAGCGAGATCAAGGCCGCGCCCGAGGCCACCGGGGTCAAGCTCCCGCTGCCGACAGACAGACGCCTGCGGCAGATCTGCGAGTTGCTGATCGCCAAGCCGGCGAACACGGACCCATTGGGTTTGTGGGGTGATCGGGTGGGCGCAAGCGAGAGAACGCTTGCCCGGCTTTTCAAGGACGAAACCGGCTTGACCTTTGGTCAATGGCGACAGCAACTCCGACTCGTTGAGGCCGTATCACGGCTTGCTCAGGGAATGCCGGTCGCCACGATTGCGGCAGAACTGGGCTACCAGAATGCGAGCGCATTCATCACCATGTTCAGGAAGTCGATGGGCGAAACGCCACAGCGATATCTCAAACACTGAGCGTGCCTCTCAAAATAAACTGCAAGTCGGATTGGTAGCGAGAACCGACCTCGACTGATCTTGGCCCGCTGCAAAGCGTCACAAACACGATGTTCAGCAGCGACAACCCGCAGTGCGCCCCCGTCAGCGTCGTTTCACGACCCCTATCGACCGTTCATCGCAACCCAATGGCACCCGACCGTCTCGCCAACGAAGATGTTCATGGACGTGTAGTGCAGGTGCCATGAACATAAGGGAATGAAGATGAAATGGAATTTAGTTGCGGCACTCCTCGTGACCGCTTTAGGGGTTCAAGGGGCGAATGCGCAGAGCGTTGGAAATGTACTCACGGGGGGCGCCAAGGTCGAAGTGCTCGAACATGAGCGCGGGACTCAAGGCTTGCCGAAACCTGACAAAGTGGTGATTCACGACCTGGCGGTGCCCATCGACGATGTCACGACGGATCACTCCCTCGCCGCCCGCCTTCACCGGACCCGGCTGAAATGGAGTGGAATGGACGAAGACTCAACGCCCCAGGTACTCGCTCAGCATCTTCAGGCGGCTTTCTCCAAAGCGCTCGCCGGAGAGCTTGCAAACGAGCACATCGCGACAGAAAAGGCAGGGACCGCGACCGCGGATAACGCGGGAACGATCCTGGTGGTAGACGGCAAATTCACTGCAATTAACGAAGGCAACAGGACCAAGCGGGTCATGATCGGTTTTGGCAGTGGCACGAGCGATATCAAGGCACACATCGTAGTGTCTGCCAGTACTGCCGGCCATTCGACCGTGGTTCTCGCGTTCGATATGAATTCGCAAAGCGGCAAGATGCCGGGCGCCCTCCCCACTGCAGGCGCCGGATCCCTTTTAGTCGGGACGGGTGTCGGCGTGGCGGGAGACACCGGATCCACCGTGGAAGCCGATGCGTCCCGAATGGGGAAACTGGTCGCGAAACAGATCGAAGCACTGATGACCACCCGTGAACGCATTCCAGGTAGCACTGCCAAGGCTGTCAACACTGCATCGGCGCCTGCTTCGGCAAGCTGACGTGCTCCGCTGTTATTTAACCTTTTTCGCGTCGCTTGTTTCGGTCTTTGCCTGCCCTTCGCGCTGAGAGCCGCTTCGCTTACTCGCTCATCGAATCGACGGGAATGTCGGAGTCGCTGCCCGCGCTGGAATCGCGCGAAGGTCGACGAACGACTCTCAACTTCCCGCTGTTTCCGCCTCCGCAAAAAAACTCATCACGGCCGTCGGACTCGAGCCCCGATATTCCAACTCCGGGCGGCATCTCGAGTCTCTCCAGCGCTTCACCCGTTCCAGGGTCCACTCGTCTTAACTCGCTCTCGTCGTTCTCCCACGTGGCGTGCCAAAGCTCTCCTTCCACCCAGGTCACGCCAGTCACAAAGCGATTGGATTCGATCGTGTGGAGAATCGTCCCTGTCTCGGGATCGACTTGATGAATCTTCCGTTCCCGAAACTGCCCTACCCATAGCGTCCCTTCAGACCACGCAAGCCCCGAGTCACTTGCGCCGCCACCTGGCGCAGGGATCGTCGCCAACACTCGGCCTGTCTTCGGATCGATCTTCTGGATACGGTCGTCAGCGATCTGAAACAGATGCTGGCCGTCGAAGGCCGTGCCTGCGTGGGCAGCGACATCAAGTGAGCGCAGGACTGCCCCGTTCGCCGGGTCCAGTGCCTGCAGCGTCTTGCCGGCAGCAATCCAGACGTGCTGACCGTCATACGTGACCCCACCCACGCTAGTGACATCCGGGAACGGGCCGAACTCACGGACGATTTTGGCAGCTGATCGGTTCATGCTCGCATCCTAGTCAATGGGTAAGGGAACGGGGAGTAACAAGGCCGTCGCGAATCCCGGTACGGACGGTGTCATCCATCGACGCGCACGCCCGCGACCCAACGACTGCACCTTGCCAGCTGTCGCAAGCGAGTCGAGTGTGCGCTGCACGGTACGCTGACTGGCGCCAAGCGCGATCGCCAGGGCCGAGCTGGGCCACGACTCTCCGTCGGCCAGGAAGGCCAGCAGCGCCGCATGCTCCTCGTCGACGGGTAGCGCCAGCACGACGATCTCAGGCGCGCGGTGTGGCAGCAGCGCAAACCCTCGTTTCGTCGCGCTCACACTGGCTTGCGACTGAAGCAGCTTGCGGAGCCTTCCGACTTCGACGCGCAAGCGCGCGCGATGCGACTCATCGATGTGCTTCGTCCGAAATGCACGCGTGACGAGTGCTTCCCTTGACACGTCTGCGGGCCACGCTTCGGCCAGCGCGCGTGCTATCGCGAACAACACCGGACGTCCGGCGAGCGAGATCATCGTGCCCGCCTCATGTACGACGTGACGGCACGCATCCACGATAAGCGCTCTCGAAGCCATTAACGATTCAACGTCCTCAAGCAGGAGAAGTCGTTCATCGCCCCGTGCAATGAGGCGCGCCGCGGGCGCGTTCAAGACTAGGGATGCGTTTTCAACCTCGACTGTCAGACCGGGAATACCCGCGCGGAGTGCCGCGTGCCCGGCCCGGGCGAGCGCCGCGCGTGCGGGTTTCATCCGTAAGCGTCGCGTCTCGATGCCCGCCACGACCAGCTCGTGGGCGACTCTCGAAGCGGGTGGAAACGGCGTGGGATCAAGTTCGGCAAGCGTCTGTTCGGCCTCGTCGAGACGCCCGATCAGCAGAAGGCGACGGATCTCGAGGAACCGCGCATGCGCGGCATTCAACCGGTCGCCGTGTGCTTCAAGCGTTAGACGTGCTGCGTCGAGCGACTTCGTGGGCCAGCTCAGGTCACGCGAGACCAGCGCGATCTCGGCCTCGGCGACGACACACCGCGCGCGGGCCACCGCCTCTTTGGGCCCGAAGGCACGTGCGGCACTTCGCACGAGCGCCTTCGCTCGCACGAGATCGCCGAGTTGCGCCATGGCGATGCCTCGAAGCGCGAGCGCCGGCGCATCGTCGCGCAACGCAATCCAGTTCAGCGCGCCGAAGGGGTCACCCGTTGCAAGCGCGCGCGCCGCAGCCGTGATCAGCGAGTCCATTTGAATCCCGCCACGCTTGTCACTCCCACGGTTCGATACCCGCAACTAATCTATCACACGAGTACCCCCCACTCGTTGTATCGGCCGCAGTGACTTCCACCCGGAGCTCCGCGTCTCGTCCACTGAGGAACAACGGTGCGAGGCGTCTGCCATTGACACAACCAGGAGACAAGAGATGTCGCAATGCACGGTTTCCGGGCAAGCCTCCCAGCGAGCCTTCTTTGGCGTCACCGCGCTGCTCTTTGCCATCAGTGCCGCGGCGACGATCGCCTGGTGCGCGTCGATGCCGGCGATGAGCGAGATGCAGATGCCCGGTGGCTGGTCGATGTCGATGGCATGGATGCGGATGCCTGGACAGACATGGCCCCGCGCGGCGGCGTCGTTCCTCGGCATGTGGGTCGTGATGATGGTGGCGATGATGCTTCCTTCCCTGGCGCCCATGCTGTGGCGCTACCACCAGGCCATCGACGGGTCGGGCGAGACACACCGAGCCCGGCTGACGGCGCTCGTGGGCTTGGGGTATTTCTTCGTCTGGACTGTATTCGGAACGGCCACGTTTCCCCTGGGCGTCGCGCTGGCGGCGATCGAGATGCGGCTGCCGGCGCTGGCGCGTGCAGTTCCGATCGCGGCCGGGGTGGTCGTGCTGGTTGCCGGTGCCACACAGTTCACCGTGTGGAAGGCACGTCGGCTTGCTTGCTGCCGGGAGGCCCCGGAGTGTTGCCGTGCGTTGCATGTCGACGCTGGCGCGGCCTGGAGATATGGCTTGAGTCTCGGCCTTCACTGCGGCTACTGCTGTGCTGGCCTGACGGCGATCCTCCTCGTCATCGGTGTCATGGACCTGCGCGTAATGGCAGTCGTGACAGCAGCCATCACCGTTGAACGTCTTGCCCCCGCCGGGGAGCGCGTTGCGCGAGCCATAGGAATCGCCGCTGTCGGGTCAGGCTTGTTTCTGATTGTCAGGGCAGCAGGACTTTTATGACAGATGTTGTGCAGTGCACCTGAACTTTCTCCACTGTGCGAGCCTGAGACAACCCTCGGCTTGCACCTTTATTGCAGAAGACCCGCCACATCTCGACCGAGCTCAGAGTACATCGCGTCCATCTCGGCTTGCGAGGCGTTCGAAGCCATCAAAAATGCCGCAACGATAATCGTGTGTCCGTCGGGACCCGTTGCGATGCCGATGTCGTTATAGGCCGCAGTCAATCCGGATACCGTTTCGGATGTCCCGCATTTGTCGGCCAGCCGAGTGCCGTCAGGGAGTCCGTTTCTCAAACGGCGCGGGACAGTTTGCGCATAGAGCAATCTGAGCAGGTAGTGCGTCGATGCAGCTGAGAGCAGACGACCCGCCCAGAGCGAACGGAGAAAATTAACGGCGGCCTGCGGCGTCGCGCGATTGCGCGGATCGGCCAGATAAGCTGCGTAGCCGCCTCTTAACCTCTGGTCACGCTCGGCCGCACTCTCGTGCGCTAGCGGGCCACTTGCGCTACCTAAGTTGTTGAAGATTCCCGATACGGTCCCCTCGTCCATATCGACATGCATGCCAGCGATGCCATGTTCTGCCAGGAAAACAGTCGCTACATGCGGTCCACCGATGAGCTTTACCAGCGCATCTGCGGCAGTGTTATCGCTATGGCTCACCGCATCGGTCAGCAACTGTCTCACCGTGAAGGACATTTTCTCACCCTTGAAATTGTCGCGAATGGCACTCGCGCCGCTGCGCAAATCTGTACGTGTCAACGTTACGGTCTGATTCCACGAGAGTTGCCCACGATCGATTTGATGGAGCACAGTGGCTCCGAGGGGTGCCTTGAAGACGCTCATCATCGGATATTCGCGATCGATGTTCACCTCCCAGTGAGCGCCGCTCTGCAAATCCACGACCGCGATACCCATCACACCCGGAGACGCCCGCTGGGCAAGCGCGTCGAGTCGATTCTGCATGCCGACGTTCACGCTCGAATCGGTGCGTTGACCCACGTTCTGAGCAGCCTCACCATTAGGCGACAGGCAACTCAGCGCAGCCGAAACAACGGCTACCAGGCGGATGATCTTTTTGTTCATGCAGTACCCCTTTTGCAGATTGCTTTATTCCGGCGACGTGCAGTCTACAACGCGAGCAAAATAGCCAAGGAATCTGACAAACCAACACCTATAGATAGGTTGTTACCCACTGCGCGCATCGCGACAATCGCCCTGCGTCCGCCAGCTATTCTGGAAGCAGCGTTCGTTTGAGCGAAGCCGCTTCACCCGATCACTTAAATTCCTGAATGGAGCATCCTATGAACGATCTATTGGCTTTCGCCGTCGAAGCGCACGGCGGACTCGAGCGCTGGAATAGTTTCACAGAGCTGCAAGCGTCCGTATCCCTCGATGGAGCGATTTGGCATCTCAAGCAACAACCGGGTCTTCTGAAGGACAAGGTCTTCACGATCAAGACGCATGCCGAGCATCTCACTATTACGCCGTTTAGCGCGCCCGACAAACGGAGCGTCTTTGTTCCGGGGCGACTGACGTTGGAGACGCTCGAAGGCATTGTCGTCGAAACGCGCGATCAACCTGAAACCGCGTTTGCGGGGCACGTGCGTGAAACGCCGTGGGACAAATTCCACGTCGCGTATTTTGCGAGCGAAGCGCTGTGGACCTACCTCACCTCGCCGTTTCTTTACACATATCCCGGGTTTGAGAGCGAAGAGATCGAACCGTGGCATGAAAACGGTGAGACATGGCGGCGTCTTAAAGTGACTTTCCCAGACTACATCGCCAGTCACACCAAAACACAGATTACGCATTTTGGACCCGATGGGCTGATGCGGCGTCACGACTACACCGTCGACATCCTCGGCGGGGCGACCGGCGCGAACTACACGACGGACTATCGGGCGTTCCAGGGGATCATGATGCCTAAGACGCGGCGCATTTATGCCTACGACGAGCGAATGCAAAAGGAACAGGAACCGCTGCTCGTTTCACTCGACTTCGGCGAACTCAAGTTCAGCTAGATTCGCGCGCAGGCACAGTACGACGGGGAAAACGGCTATTCGCCGATCACGGATATCGTACTGACCGCTTGTATCAAAGCGTCTGGCGACGATGCTGTCGACAGGACGAACAGCAGCTTGCGGTTTTCGCCGGGCACGGACCAGATGTATGAGACCGTGTGCGCCCTTCCGTTCGGTCCCGTCTCCATATAAGAGTCCCCGCGCTTTTCAACAACCAACGGCGCAGGCGGCTTCGATACGAACTGGGTGAACAGCAACTCGGCACTCTGGACGTCGCCCCGTCGCGCGTAGACCGCGAAAATATGCTTTCCGGAAGGCAAAGCGAGAACAAAGTCGCCGATCTTGCCGTTATGAGGAATCGGCCAAGCGTGCCCGTCAAATCCAGGCAAAAATAGCTTGGCCTCTTCGGCAGGTAGCTCAGGAAGGTGCTTGGCCGTCAGGTCTGAGCGAAGTGCCTCCGTATCCTGAACACCCAATTTGCATAACGACGAATAGAGACGCGTAAAAAATTCAGCGCTGTCATCGTTCTGCGCATATGCAAACGAAGAAAACGCAAGCAGTGCGCTGACAGCCCACCCCTTGAGAAATCTTGGAATCATCACTTCGCCTGCAATTACGCTGCTCGTTGTTTTGGCTTGACTCCCAGGAATTCCACAGAAATCAGGCCTCCGAATGCCCTCTGAACAACGGCACCGCGAGCCTTGTCTTTAGATGACCCATGTTTTTCCCCGAACGCGTCGCCAGCGTCCGTGCTCCGCTGGTTACTCAGACCTGGACGTCGATCACGGTCCCAACCAGGCTCAGCTCGTTATTCTTCGACTTCTTTGTGCCGTCCTTCTCGTGCGCGTGCTTCTGCTCAGTCTTTGCGCTATCGGTATCAGATGGCTTTTTCGTCGATTGGGTGGACTGTTGCGCCGCTTGAGCCGTGTTATTGGCCTTCGACGATTGTGTAGTCTGAACCGTGCTCGCGCTACTCAGCTGCGCAATCTGTGCTTCGATCGTCGCGATTTCCGTCGTGAGCAATTGCACCTGCGCTGCGCCGGTCACCGACGAGGCTGTCTTTTCAGCCTCTGTCAGCTGTTTCTCAAAAGCAGTCAATTGCTGTTGAAGCGCAGCGATGTCCGACTGATTGTTGGCGCTGCTGGTGGTAGTCGTGGTCGTGGTAGTACCGGATGTCGAGCTGACTGACGAGACCATATTTTTCCCCGGATTGTGTTTTAAGCGAGCCTAGCAGAAAGGACTCATGTGAATGCCCCGGTGTAAGCGTCGGTAACGAACGCGGCAACAGGACCCGGGAAACCATTTTCGGCGGCCTCTTATCCGTGGAGGCGCAGGACGCGACGTATCGAACATTCACCGGTTCACAGGACTCCCGCCCCCCAGAATTCCCGAATACACGGCGAGGTCGATATTTCCGCCAGAAAGAATCACACCGACTTCTTTCCCCTGCATGACATCCCGCTCCTTCAGGAGTGCCGCGAGTGCCGCGGCGCCTGCGCCTTCCGTCAAATTGTGGGTGTCGCTGTAATACACGCGGATGGCTTCGGCGATTTCGGCCTCGCTGACCGCGACGATTCGTTCGGCTCCCTTTACATAGATCGCGAAAGCCTCAGGAATAGGGGCTCGAACCGCGAGACCGTCGGCAAAAGTATTCGCGGAGGCAGTTTCTGTCACGCGCCCTGTTTCGAATGAAATCTTCGCCGCGGGCGCTTCGCTCGACACGACGCCGACGACTTTTGTGGCGAGACCCAGAGCGTCACGCACCGCAATGACGCTGCAGAGTCCCGACCCGCAACCCATCGGCACGTAGACGGTATCGAGATCCGGCACGGCAGTGAGTAACTCAAACGCATAAGTCGACACGCCCCGCAGCAGTTCCTGATGGAACGGGGGCACGAGGAAAAGACCGCCCTGCTCGGCCTGTCGCGCGGCTTCCTTTCGCGCGTCGTCGAAATCGTTGCCAAATTCGATGACCTCGGCGTCGAATGCTCGCATTGCCTTGTTCTTTTCGAGCGAATTGCCAAACGGAACGACGATTTTCGCCGTAAGTCCGGCCCATTTCGCCGACAGCGCCTGGCTTTGCCCGTGATTGCCGCGTGTCGCTGTGACAATGCCTGCCACATCTGGATGGGTCCGCTTGAGCCAGTTCATGAACGTAATGCCGCCGCGGATCTTGAACGCTCCCGTCGGCGCGTGGTTCTCATGTTTGACCCAGACGTTGACGCCAGTTCGTTGACACAAAAGCGGCCACGTATACTGAGGCGTCGGCTGCATGTACTGGTAGACCCGTTGTGCGGCGTCTGCGATTTCGTCTTTCGTGAATAGATTCATGCTCATGGACTCCCGGTGTATTCTCATAATCGGGCATTGCGCAGAGTGGCACTGTCAGAAAACTGACCTTACATTGCACTTATTGGCTATTCCAGACAGGACGTCACGGGATGAAGACAGCTAAGACGCAAGCGACAGATCAACCACTTTCAGAGCCGGTCCGACGGACAATAGCAGGGTCGTGGCTCATCGAGTTGCTCCCCCGGCAAGCCTACGACGCGACCTACGTCGCCGATCGCGCGGTGATTGGCTTCGCTTTCGAGACCCAACGAGGCACACACGCCTTTTCTAGCGACCGGGTACAGCCCTTTCAAGCGAAGTCCAACGGACTTGCCTTTATACCGAGTCAGTGCGACGTGTTCTCATCGTCGCTCGAGGGCGGAGAATATCTACGTGTGGTCGACATCAACGGGCTGGACATGGACGGTTTGACTCAACGACCGTTCAACGATTGGATCGACCCGACCGCCATCGCAGCCGCACAGAGTATTCGGAGTCTCCTGCTCGTCAATGCCGCTACACCGCTTCTGATCGAAGAAAGGGCCATCGCGCTTTCAGAGCATGTGCGATCCGCCTTGCAGGGCGATCGCATAAAGGATACAGGCGGCGGATCGATGACCGTGGCACGTCTGAAGCTCATCGAAGAACATATCGACGCGAACCTCGATGACGAGATAACAGTGCGCGCTTTGGCCGCCTCAGTGGGACTGTCCGAAGGGTTTTTTATTCGGGCGTTCAGAGCAGCAGTGGGCCAAAGCCCTCACCGTTATCTCATCGATCGCCGACTCGCACGAGCCCGCCTGCTGCTGCGGACATCCCGTCATGATTTGCGGGAGATTGCATTCGCCACAGGCTTTTCATCCCATGCTCATATGACGGCCGCTTTTCGCGAACGGCTCGGGATCTCGCCAAGCCATTTTCGGCGCAAGGTGTCCTAGGTCGCCGACGCCATCCGACACAGCGACGAGGCGTGACCGGAAAAGTCCCGTCGTGCCGATCCACTCATGTGAAATGCGGCGCAACACGACGGATACGGTTCAAACCCGTGTCGGCGCGTCCTCCCGAATAAGTCCTTTTAATCGTAAGGCACTCCAGAACGCCACGGGAATCTGTGTCTTGAACGTCTGAATATTGTCTTCCAACTGCGCAACCGTCCGAACCCCTGGAATATTCGTGGCGATCGCCGGATGCGCCAGCACGAACTGCAAAGCCGCCGCCTTCAGCGGAACATCAAACTCGCGACAAATCACTTCCATTTCCGCTACGCGCGCCATGATCGCGGCGGGGGCAGTTGCATAGTTATAACGCGCCCCTGGCACCGCACCGGTGGCCAGGATGCCGCTGTTATAGCAACCACCGAGGATCACCGAGACGGCTTGCGCTTCACAGTCCGGCAGAAACCCGTCAAGCGCGTCCTGTTCCAGCAAGGTGTATCGCCCGGCCAACAGCAGACAATCGAAATCTACGCGTTTTATAGCTTCATGCGCGACCTGCCACTCGTTCACGCCAACACCGATCGCCTTGACTACGCCCTCTTCCCGGAGCTTGAGCAACGCTTTTGCCGATCCGGTCATGGCTGCATCGAACATGGCCGGTTGCTCTGAACCGTGGGTGCTGTCGATATCGTGAATGAGAGCGATGTCGATACGCTCGAGCCCCAGTCGCTGAACGCTGTCCTCGATCGAGCGCATGGTGCCGTCGTAGCTATAGTCGAAACTGATCTTGAACGGCAGACCGCTTGCCCACGGCGTGAAATCAATATCCGCTCGTTTTGCGGGCTTGAGAAGACGACCCACCTTGGTCGAAATCACAAACTCGTCTCGCGGATACCAACGCAGTGCCTGGCCGCACCGCGCCTCACTCAGGCCGTGACCATACATGGGCGCGGTGTCGAAGAAGCGAATCCCCGCGTCCCACGCGGCGTGAATCAGCGATGCGCTGTCTTCATCCGAAATCGGACGGCCGAGGTTCCCTATCGGAGATGCACCAAACCCCATCAAGGTGACGTCGAGCCCGGATCGGGGCCAGGTCGTTTTGTCATCTGCGTTCAATCTCCTCTCCTGCCTGCACGGCGATATTTTTATCAGTTTCGAATACTAGCGTTTCACTTGATCTTCGCCGCTGCGGCCAGCGCCGCGACGCCGGTTTTCGCTTCCTCGCTTGAATTCATGAACTTGGTCACGGCATCAGAAATCGCGCCTGCCGTCACTGTCGACTGGACCATGCCGAATGCCAGCGAAGGAAGGAAACCACCCGACTTGATCGTGCTTTGCTCGTCGGCATAGGACTTCTTCGCACAGTCGTCGAATTTGCTCATCGGTACGTCCTGCCGCACGGGGATCGAGCCTTTATTGAGGCTGAACTGTTCTTGAAAATCGACCGACATGATCGTCTTGGCCATGGCGAGTTGACCTGGCGTGGCCGTCTTCTGGCCGTTTTCCTGGAAGAACGCAAACGAGTCGACCGTGTATGTATATCCATTGGCCGTGCCGGGTGCTACTGCGCAGATATAGTCGACACCCGGTTGCTTGCCGGCATTGGCAAACTCGCCCTTTGCCCAGTCTCCCATAAACTGCATGCCACCCGATCCCTTGATGACCATGGCAGTCGCCAGATTCCAGTCACGGCCTACATAGCCTTTGTCGAAGTAGGTTCGGATCTTTTGAACCGTTTCAAAGACCTGGATCATTTGCGGCGACGTCAGCGTCTTCTGATCGAGATCGACCAGCGCTTTCCTGTAGAAGTCCGGACCTTGCGAGAGCACCACGGTTTCCCAGATTGTCATGTCCTGCCACGGCTGACCACCGTGTGCGACCGGGGTAATGCCGGCTGCCTTGAATTTGTCGGCCAGTGCGAAAAACTCGGGCCAGGTTTCAGGGGCCTTGCCGCCCACTTTGTCCAGATCGACCTTGTTGATCCAGAGCCAATTGATCCGATGGATCGAAAACGGGGCTGCCACGTAATGACCACCCGCTTTCATGATGGCGTCGATCGGCGGAGGCGTGTGGCTTTTCCAGTCGGTCGCGGACGCGTCGATCGACACCAGCAGATCCTGATCGGCCCAGTCCTGAATCAATGGCCCCTTGATTTGCGCGGCGGACGGCGCGTTGCCGGAAATGACCTGCGCCTTGAGTGCTGTCATCGCGGCGGCCCCGGCCCCTCCTGCTACTGCGAAGTCCTTCCAGCCGTAACCCTGTTTGGCCATGTCGTCTTTAAGCACGCGCACCGCTTTCGACTCCCCTCCCGAGGTCCACCAGTGCAATACCGAAATCGTCTCTTCGGCAAAGACTGCATGCGAGATGCAGAGGCTCGCGGCGGTGCACAAACCTACCAGGGTGTTTTTCTTCATGTTCTTGTCTCCGTTAAAAACGTATGTGGCCGTTTGGCTCATCTAAATCGTTTACGGCAACGACGGTGATTCGTGCGTTCGCCTATTTCCCGCGCCAGCGTCCTATTCGATCGTCGTGCTACGCCTTCCTCAAAGCGAAAACCCCAGTTGCTCCTTGCCGACCGAGGTCAGATCGGCTTCGGTTGCTCGTCCAATAAAATCGGTCTCGAAGTTGTCGGCGGGAAAATCCGGCGGGCTCTCGCCCTTGAGGAAGCTTTGCAATTGACGCTCGAGATAGGCGTCGTTTTTTGCGCACGCCGGCGCTGAGGCGATGTACATCACATTGCTGTAACCCTTGCCGCGATGCGCGTCCTCCACGGCGTGAATCACATCGCTGTGCCAGAACACGGTGTCGCCCGCTTCCATCTTCGGAATCGAGGACAGCGCTTCGTACAAAGGGGCATGCCATTCGGGCTTGATCGATAGCGCACGCCCCGGCATGGCGCCGCACAGCTCGTCATCGGGCACGTCATCCTGCAAGGCGCGCAACAGGATGTACGCCATCGCGTTGGCGATGGGAATCAGCTGCAGCGTGCCGTCACCAGGACCTTGCGGCGTGAGCGCGGTCCAGCCCTGAAAGGTTCGAAACATGGAGCAAACTGCAGGCGAAGCGACTTCGCGGACATCGGCACGATAAGCCGCATCGAAGGGATCGTAGTTTTTCCATTCACCGCTGAAGACGTGGCGATAGACCTGTCTGAAGTTGGCCTCCAGCCAACGCTCGACCGAACCGCCGTCGCAATGCGCCGAGAGCCCAAGCGATTCGGAACCCGGCGGTCTGCGGCGCAGCCGGTCGGCATAAACCGGCACATGGTCCGGATCAAAATGCTGGCGCCCTTCGCTCTCTGTCTTCCAAAGACGATTGAGAAAAACACGCGTCGCGGTCAGTTCGGCGGACTGACGAGCCACGGTCTGCGGCTTCGACCAGTAGACCCCATAAATCTGGGGCTTGCTCGAGGCCAGGGTGCCGAAATACTTGTCTTCGGCGCGGTGCAAAAGTCGTTGATCGAGGTGATTGGTCTCGACGTATTCCGCGATCTCCGCATCCCATTGCCGGGCGAGATCCGCACTGAAAACCTGACGCACCACGCACGCACCGCGCGATTTGATCGCGTCGACCGTCTCTCTGGAGACACGCCCCGCCGCGACGTCGGCATATGACAGTTCGGGAATCACGTGCTCACCGCGAGCGCGTTGACCGACAATGATCGCTACCTGGCGCTTGATGTCGCTTTCGACTTCTGCGAAAACTTGAGCGTAGTGGGGAAGCGCTTTGCGCAAGTCCTGCTTGGCCTGGCGAATCGCGCCAGGAAGGTTGTCGATATGGAACGGCTGCATATGCGTCTCCGTTTTAGGTCTGCCGATATGTGGGCAGCTTACGCGTCGGAATGCGCACGGAGTGGTACGATCGAGACAACAAATTTGCTAATTCAGCCATGAAACCGATGTACGAGCGGGTGGCCATCGGCGAAGGTTGTTCGGTGCGGGTTTACCACCGGAAACTGCCGAAGATTCCATTCGAATGGCACCACCATCCCGAGTACGAGTTAACGCTGACGTTGAACAGTCACGGCAAGCGTTATATCGGTGACTCGATTACAGACTATGGCGCCGACGATCTCGTGCTCGTGCCGCCTGATTTGCCTCACACCTGGGCATCGAACCAGTCGCTCGACAACAGCTTGCCGCAGGTCGCGATCGTGATCTGGTTCAGTGGAGACTGGGCAAGGCGATTGGCGGACTGTTGCCCTGAATATGAGGGTTTGCATCGGCTCTTGCGACGCGCGGCTTGCGGATTGGCCTTCAGTGCCGAAGCGGGCGCGGCACTCAAGGCTCAGCAAGCCAGCTTGTTGTCAGCCTCACCTCGTGAGCGACTCTCGGGCGCGGTCGAGGCTTTATGCATGCTTGCCGATGCGCAGGCACAGCCCCTGGCCTCTCCCGGTGCGTTTGCTGACGCCGGCACCGGACGGCCGACCGGACACGAGCCCGAGCGGATCAATCGCGTTCTGTCGGTGATCGATGCACGCTTTGCGGAATCGTTATCGCTCGCCGAGCTTGCCGAAGCGGCGAGCCTGTCCGAGCGCTCGCTGAATCGCTATTTTCTGCAGCATCTCGGAGAAAGCGTAGGTCGATATCTGAGCCGTGTCCGGATCGGCCACGCATGCAGAATGCTGGCGGCGACATCGTGGCCGGTGTCCGTGGTCGCAGTCCGCTCGGGATTCCCGAACGTTGCCAACTTCAACCGCCAGTTTCGCGCGATGAAAGACACTACACCCGCCTTGTATCGACGCCAGTTTGCGGGCAAGGCAGCACCCACGGATATCGACATAGCATCGCTTGAACGGCGTTCTCCTTCGCTCATGCATGGCGAGCGTGACGAAGCAAAGCAAGGCGCTGTTCGAAGCCACTCGCGATAGACCGTATCCCGCCCAGACCGCACGGCTCACACCTCAGTCGTCCCGTTCGGTCGACAGCGCAATATCCTTTTGTGCTTCGAGTTCGACAAGTCGCTGTGTCAAGCCCTCCCGGACGCGTTCATAAGCGCCGCTGCCCATCGTCAAGCGCCGGGGGGCAGGCGTTCGGTCGACAGAGTCGATCATTTCCCCGACCATCTTGGCAGGATCGCCCCTCAGCGCAAATGAGCCCGCTGCGAGCGCACGCCGAATATCGCCTGAGGGCGTCTTGTCGTACACCGCCATCGACGGCGGGCTGACAATTCCTTTGGCGAAGCTCGTAGTCGCAGGTCCGGGCTCGGCGATGGTGAATTCAATCCCGAATGGTGCGACCTCGATAGCGACGGCTTCGACAAAACCTTCGATGCCCCATTTCGTCGCGTGATAGAGGCTGAAGTTCGGATAGGCGGTCTGACCGCCTTCCGATGACACTTGCACGATCCGACCACCACCTTGGGCGCGTAGATAGGGCAACGCAGCGCGTATCACTTGAATGGAACCGATCAGGTTCGTATCGATCTGCTGCTCAATCTGCTCGTCGCTCACCTCTTCCGCCGCACCGAACAGCCCATAGCCCGCGTTATTGACCACGACATCGATGCGGCCGAGTTGCTCGAACGCGTCGGCAATCACACGGCGCACGGCCGCGGCATCGGTCACGTCCAATGAAGCGATCCACAAGCGATCGCCGAACTGGGTCTTCAAGTCATCGAGCAGTTCGGGCTTGCGCAAAGTGGCCGCAACACGATCGCCACGGGCCACCAGTCGTTCGGTCATTAATCGCCCGAACCCGGAAGAACTACCCGTAATAAACCAGGTTTTAGTCATGGGAATGGCCTCAATAAAGTTCTGCACCGCGGACTTGCGGTACGTCTTGAAGGTCATCTTATGCCTCACGCATTCCTGATACTATCCGCACGATGTTGGATGACTTGGTGAAAATTTACCATGAGTGAGCGGCCGGCAATTGGCGATTTAACCGCATTCGCTGCGATCGTCACCCATCGCAGCTTCCGCAAGGCGGCGGACGAGTTGGGGCTGTCGCCGTCTACGCTCAGTCATATGATGCGAACGCTCGAACGCAAAATGAGGGTCCGGCTCCTGCATCGGACCACGCGAAGCGTCTCGCCGACAGAAGCGGGAGAACGTCTGGTGTCGAGATTGCAGCCGATACTGGCCGATCTCGATCAGGCACTTGAAGAAGTCAACGCCTTTCGCACCGGTCCTAGTGGTTCGCTACGCATCAATGCAAGCGAACAGGCCGCCCGGCTGCTGATGAAAACGGCGGTTCCCGAATTTCTCAAACGTTATCCCGACATGTCCGTCGATTTGGTCACGGAGGGGAAACTGGTCGACATCGTCGCTGCGGGCTTTGACGCCGGCGTGAGACTCGGTGAAGCGGTGCCACAAGACATGGTCGCGGTGCGCTTTGAGGAGCAGATTCGCTTTCTCTCGGTAGCCTCACCCGCCTATCTCGCGAGACACAAGCCCCCACAGACCCCGGACGATCTAAAAGACCACGCCTGCATTCGCGTTCGCATGCCAAGCGGCAAGCTCTATCGATGGGAATTTGCCCGACACGGCCAGGAACTGACCGTGGAGGTGCCAGGGCCCTTGACCCTGGACCATACGGAATTGATGACCCAGGCCGCCGTGGACGGCATGGGCATCGCCTATGTGCCCGATCGCTCGGCGCGACCTTTCCTTGAAACGGGGCAGCTCGTGATCGTGCTCGACGACTGGTGTCCGTTGATTCCCGGCTTGTTTCTTTACTACCCGGGTCATCGGCATGTGCCATCGGGGCTCAAGGCCTTCGTCGAGCTCTTGCAGGAACTCACCCTGAGCATCCTGCCGGCCGTCACGCCATCGTGACGGCCGAAGACCTCATCTCGTGACAGGCCCGATCAGACCTGGCGCGACGGCCCGGCGAACACCAGGGCGAGCCCCGACAGAATCGCGCCCATCCCCATCAGCCCTTGTATCGACAAGACGTTGCCGAAGAACACATAGTCCATCGCGGCGGTCACGACGGGCACCAGATAGAACAGGCTGGTGACGTTGACCAGATTCCCGCCACGTATCAGCCGATAGAGAAGCAGTTGCGCCGCAACTGACATGATCAGGCCCATCCAGAGCAATGGCGCTACGAAGCCGATGGAGACTTCGAACGTGAACGGCCGAAACGGCACGAACGCCAGGCACAGCAGCAGACTCACGCCATACTGCATGGGCAGCACCTCCGCCGGCGACTGGTGCACGCGCTTTTGCAGAATGGCTCCCGCGGTAATGCTGATGAGCGCGCCCAGTGCAAACGCAGTGCCGGTTGCCTGGAAGCGTGCGTGCATGAGGCTTTGATACATCACCAGCGACAACCCGGCGAGCGCGATCAACAAGCCGACCACGCGTCGGATCGTAAAGCGCCGCTCCAGTATCAACAGTGTCAGGATCGGTTGCACACCCAGCACGGTCGCCAGCACACCCGGATTCACGCCGTGTTCGAGCGCAAAAAAGTAGTTGATCGAGTAACCCCCGATCAGCAGCAAACCCGCCGTGGCAACATGAATACGTGTGCCCGGCGCGGGCAACCATCGCCCGCGACGCAGTCCGAGTGCAAGCAATACGACGAGCGCGAGCGCAAAGCGCATGACTAGGAACGCAAAAACAGAAGCGTGGGCGAGACCCCACTTTGAGAAGATCGCGCCGCCACTCCAGAGCAGCACGAAGAGCGCCGTTGAACCGTAAGCGGCCCAGGCGGATTTGTTGAAAGTCATGATGGTGTTCACCTGTCGAGGAAACAAACAGGCCCCAGCCCGATCAACGCGCACCAAAGCACGCGATGAACGCTGCAATCAATGGAGAAAGCTGGAGCCGCGAGACGGGCGAGTGCTCAGCCCAGGACGAAGTACGACGGCGGGGGATACGCGCCAGCCGCGACGACGTCCATCGGTTTAGCGACAGATGAAGCGGGGGGAGGGTTGGTCGCGCGCACGCGCAGCCGACCGGCGACCAGAGCGGTCGTGGCGACATACGTTGCAGTGCGCGAGGCTGAAGTCATGGAGTCACGTGGGGTGTCAGACCGCCCCTTCAGGAGGCGATGTGTGAGCGAATATAGCATGCCGTCTCAAACCAGCGGCACATTGAATCTACGCGGGTGTGGTCTCGATGCCCGTCCTAAGACGCCACGCTCATTCGACCTCACGGGAGTCAACGCTCCGTTCATCGATCACATTTTGCCTTTCCACGGCGTCAGCGCACGCTCGACCTGTCGCATGAGCACATCGAAGCAGTAGGCAAGAATTCCGATCACGACGATGCCCATGATCACGATATCCGTACGCAGGAAGTTCGACGCATTCAACACCATCTGCCCGAGGCCGGCTGTGGCGGCCACCATTTCAGCGGCCACCAGCGTGGTCCAGCCGAAGCCGATGGCGATGCGCATACCCGTCAGAATCTCGGGAAGCGCGGCGGGCAGCACCACCAGGCGGACGAGCTGCCAACGTGTCGCTCCGAGCGAACGCGCGGCGTTGATCTGCTCGATGGCCACCGAACGCACGCCGGCCTTCGACGCCATTGCCAGCGGTGCAAAGCAGGCCAGAAAAATCAGCGTAATCTTTGCGCTCTCGTCGATGCCGAGCCAGATCACGATCAGCGGCAGATAGGCGAGCGGCGGCAACGGACGATAGAACTCGATGATCGGGTCGAAAATGCCACGCGCGATTCGCGACGTGCCCATGGCAATGCCGACAGGCACGGCCGTGACCACAGCGAGCGCAAACGCAGCAAGTACGCGCACGACACTGACCGTGATGTGCTGTATGAGCGGTGTACCGCCTTGGGTTTCGCCTTTGATTGCGCCGATGAACGCGTCGAACGTCGCGCCCGGCGATGGCAGGAAAAGCGGCTTGATCCATCCAAAACGCGTGGCCACCCACCAGAGCGCGAAGAGAATCAGTGTGGTTGCAAGGCTGATTTTCCATGTACTGCCCTGCCCCAGCGCACCGTACGTGTGGTCACGCCGACGGCGCGAGCGTGCTTGCGCCTGGGCCTGGGCCTGGGCCGACTCTTGAGAGGCAGGCAGCTTGGCTAGCACTTTGGTTTCAGTAATGGACATCAGTGCACCCCTTCCGACGACGTCTCATGAACCAGCGTGAGCACACGCTCGCGCAGGGCAATGAATTCGGCGCTCGCCTTGGTGCCGCGCGCATCGCGCGTCTCAAGGAACTGTCTGGCAAACGGCAGCCGCATTTCATGCATGATCCGGCCTGGGCGCGGCGCCATGATGATCAACCGGGTCGCGAGAAATAGCGCTTCCTCCACATCATGCGTGATAAAGAAGAACACGCCTTTGGAGTCGTTCCACAAGTCCAGCAGCAGTTCCTGAATCGACTCGCGCGTGAAAGCATCGAGTGCACCGAGTGGCTCGTCGAGCAGCATCACATGCGGCGAAGACGCAATGGCTCGCGCCACCCCTACCCGTTGCTGCATGCCGCCCGACAACTCGTACACGGGTCGGCGCGCCACATCGGACAGGCCGACGCGCCGCAGACATTCCATACCGATGCGGCGCCGCTCGTGTAAAGGCACATGGCGCAGACGTAAACCGAACTCGACGTTTTCTATCACGTTCATCCACGGCATCAAGGCGTGCTTCTGGAACACCACGCCACGCTCAAAACCGGGCCCCTCGACCACTTTCCCGTCGAGTACGACCTCGCCCTCTGTCGGTGCGATGAAGCCGGCGATCGCGTTGAGCAAGGTCGTCTTGCCACAACCCGACGCGCCGAGCGCCACCACGAATTCGCCGGCCTCGATGGTCAGCGAGACCTTGTCCAGGGCAAGATTCGGCCCCCCCTTGCTGGCCGGGTACTGAATCGAAAGATCCTTGATTTCGAGCATGATCGATGTCCGTGGATAAACAACTTCAGAGCCTTACTTCGCGGCCATCGCCGCCTTGACATACTGGTCGGTGACACCGACCGAATAGTCTGGCAGCGTGCTTTGCAGCGTCTTCTGGTCCTTCAGGAAGTCAGCCGTTGCGAGCAGCGATTTGGCCGCACCCGATGCGCTACCGCCGCCCAGCCATTTACTCGAAGCTTGCTCCTCCGGCGTCGGAAACTGATAGAGCGCCAGCGATGCTTTGACGTCATCCGCTGTGCCGCCCGTCACGTCGGCGACGGCCTTGCCTTGTGCGGTGGCGCCCGTCCATTGATCCGGATGAGCACGATAATCGGCGTCGCCCTTGGCAAGAATTTTCACGAAGGTGGTCATGAATTGCGGGTTGGCCTTAGCCCAGTCGCTGTTCACCACAAAGCCGTCGAAGGTGGCGAGATCGGTTTGCGCGGCGATCTTGCCGGAAGTCGTCACCACTTTGCCGTTCGCTTCTATTTTAGACAGGACCGGATTCCAGATATAGGCAGCATCGATATCGCCCCGTTCCCACGCCGCCGCAATTTCGGCCGGGCGCATGTTCAGCACCTTCACATCGGTCGGGCTCAGACCGGCCTTCTTGATGGCGAGCAAGGCGTGAAAGTGGCTCGTCGAGACGAACGGCACGCCGAGTCGCTTGCCTTTCAAATCGGCCACCGTCGTAATGCCACTGCCGTTGCGCGCCACCATCGCTTCCGCGTCGTTGATGTTGTCGAGGATCCAGAACAACTGAATCGGCAAGCCCTGGCTCAGGCCCGCAGCAACCGGACTCGACCCCGCTTCCCCGATCTGCACGTTGCCCGATGCCATCGCACGAATCACGTCGCCGCCGCCGCCGAACTTGCGGTAGCTGATCTTGTAGCCTGTTTCCTTGCCCGCTTCATCGAGCTGCTGGGCATAGCGCCAGGGCACCATCATGTCCTGATAGGCGAGAGTCACTTCCTTGTCCGCCGCAAAAGCGCCGGTCATCGCGGAGGCTGCACAGACCGCCGCGACAGCGCGTGCGAACCGGCGCATCAGCGCGCTCATCAAAACAGGACGCCGGGTAGATGTTTTCATGCGGTAATCCTCATCAGAGTCGTGTGGGTTTCGTCAAAGACACCGACTATGCCGGCCGTCGGGGTTCGGCTCTATTAATGCACATTCCCGACCAAGCCATGGTGCCAGTGAGCGCTTTCGATTGGGCCAGCCGCGTTACAACGAGTTACGCGGCGAACAATACACTCGCCTTCACTTCGACCACTACGCCCTGTTTCAACGGGGTACCCTGTTGTGGTGCGTGGCAAGCCTGCGATTGTGCGTGCCGCACAAGGGTGGTTCGCTTACAACGCCACGGTCGGCCGTCGCGATGCGGGCCGACGTATATGAGAATCGACGACTTTCGCGAGTTCGCGGATGCCAGGTTCAATGCGTTCGACCGGAATCGAAGAGAAGCCGATGCGGATGTGCGGCTCGCTCATCGCCTCATGGAAGAACGGCTCGCCCGGATCGAACAGAAGGCCACGCGCGATGCAGGCGGCCCGCAATGCGGTCATATCAGCGATGCCCGACAGCTTCAACCATAGCGACGAACCACCCAGCGGCTTGCGAAACTCGATATAGGGCAGATGCCGCTGTACTGCCTCGATCAAGACAGCCGCACGAGCGCTCAGCGTCTCACGAGTTTGATGCAGCAGCCGGTCGTAGTGCCCCTGCTGGATAAAGAGTGCGGCGGCGACCTGATTGTTGCCTGGCGCCTGCCGGATCATCAGGCGTCGGATGACGCGCAGCCTCTCGATGACAGGCGCGGGGCCGACGATATAGCCGATCCGCAGACCCGGCGACAACAGTTTCGACAAACTGCTCAGATAGATCACACGATCGCATTTGTCGATCGCCTTGAGCGCCGGCAGGGGCTGACCGATGTACTGCGTCTCGGGGTCGTAGTCGTCTTCGAAGATCACCTGATCGTGACTCGCCGAATGCTCAAGCAGCGCGAGACGGCGGTCGGTACTCATCGTGACGCCGGTCGGGCATTGATGGCTCGGCGTGCAATACACATAGTCGCATTGCGCGAGTTCGGGTGAGCGTTCTACGCCGAATTCGTCGACCGGCAACGGTGTCACCCGAGCCGCATTGCGCCCGAAGATGTTGCGGGCATCCATATAGCCGGGATTTTCCACACCGACCACGGTGCCCGGCTTCGCGAACAGCTCGGCCAGCAAATACAAACCGTTCTGCGTGCCCATCGTCAGCAGAACCTGATCGGGCGTCGCGGCGATGCCTCGCCGTGGCAGCACGCGACGGATCAGTTGGTCGATCAGTTGCGGTGAATCGCCGTGGCCGCCATCCTGGGCCCAGCTTTCGACCGCGGCGACTTCAAGCGCCTGTCGGCTGCATTCCCGCCAGTCGGACAGCGGAAAAAGCTTGGGATCAAACTGGCCGAATACAAAGGGATATCGATATTTCTGCCAGCCCGCGGGCCGGTCTAGCCAACGAAACGTATGCGCACGGTGCGAGGTCCGCGCGTTCCAGTCGGGCGCGCTCGGCGCTGTACTGCTGGCCACCTGGGCGACATCCGCCCGGCTGATTGCGCCACAGACGTAGTAGCCGTCGCGGGGACGGGCCTCGAGGTAGCCATCGGCCACCAGGCGCTCATAGACAAGCACCGCGGTATTGCGCGACACGCCGACCAGCGTGGCCAACTCGCGGCCCGAGGGTAAACGCAGGCCCGTCGAAAGGCGGCCGTCGAGAATCGCGTTGACGAGCCCCGTGCGCAACTGCACCTGCAGAGGCGCCGTGCCGCGCGCAGGCGGCGGCAGCAACTGCTGCCACATCAGTTCGTGTTCCGTGTAGCGCACGCAGTCACCTCGGCTGGCACCATCGAATGATTCTGCTGGCATTATGCTGGCGCCAAAAATATTGCAATCATGGTGTCACCGTCCGAGGAGCCGTCACCATGAGCACACTGCCGAACATCATTCCCCCCGCTGCCCCTTCGATGCAGCATCAATGGCTTCCTTTCACACCGAATCGCGAGTTCAAGGAAGACCCGAAGCTGTTCAGCCGTGCCAAGGACCAGTATTTCTACGATCTCGACGGCCGCCCCGTCCTCGATGCCGGCTCGGGCCTCTTTACGACACCGGCCGGTCACTGCCGCCGCGAGATCGCCGATGCGGTGTATGCGCAGTTGCTCGAACTCGACTTCACGCCCAGTTTCCTGCGCGCCCATCCCAAGTCGTTCGAATTGTCGAGTCGCCTGGTCGAATTGCTGCCCGCGGGACTCGACAAGGTGTTCTTCGTCAACTCAGGCTCGGAAGCGGTCGATACGGCGATGAAAATCTGCCTCGCATGGCAGCGCGCAAAGGGTGCACCGGGCCGCACGATGTTCGTCTCGCGTGAACGCGCTTATCACGGCGTCAATTTTGGCGGTATAGCGCTCTCGGGCATGGTCAACAACCGTCGCGCATTTGGCAACCTCGTGCACGGTGTCGTCCATATGCGCGATACGTGGCTCGAAGAAAATCGTTTCCAGCTTGGCCAGCCGCAGCATGGTCGCGAGCTTGCTGACGACTTGCTGCGCCTGATCAATCTCCATGGGGCCGAAAACATCGCCGCCTGCTTCATCGAGCCGATCGCGGGTTCGACGGGTGTGCTGGTTCCACCGGTCGGTTATCTCGAACGACTGCGAGAAATCTGTACGGCGCACGGCATACTGCTCGTATTCGATGAAGTGATCTGCGGGTTCGGACGCACGGGTCAACCCTTCGCCGCACAGAGCTTCGGTGTCACACCCGACCTGATCACGATGGCAAAGGCCCTGACGAACGGCGCGATCCCGATGGCTGCGGTCGCAGTCGCAAAGCATGTCCACGACGCGATCATGGAAGCCGCGCCCGAAGGCGCCATCGAATTCTTCCACGGCTATACGTGGTCCGCCCATCCGGTCGCGTGCGCGGCTGCACTCGCTGCGCTGGATGTCTATCGCGACGAAAGCCTCTTCGAGCGCGCGCAGGCGCTGTCAGTTTATTTCCTTGAACAAGTGGCGACGCTGCGCTCGCTGCCGGTGGTCACCGATATCCGCGGATACGGCATGCTCGCGGGCGTCGATTTGAAGTCCGACGGCAAACCGGGACGCCGGGGTCACCTGCTTCAGAAAATGCTGTTCGATGCGGGCGTGCATCTGAAGACCACGGGTGATTGCGCGATCCTCTCCCCGCAGTTCATCTTCGAGCGCGAGCATATCGACCACACCACTAAAGTCTTGCGCAGCGCGCTCGAATCGCTCGGAGCGTGAACCTGGTTGGCTCAGCGTCGACGCTTGGCTGGCTAGCGTCGGTCAGTCTTGTTGCGGGCGCGGCAAAGGGTCTCACAGGCTTTGGCGGTGCGCTCGTCATGGCCCCATTGTTTGGCCTGTTCATCGGTGCGCCGGACGCGGCTATGCTGATCATCCTCGTGCACTGCGCGACTTCGATGCAGGGCGTGCGCGAATGGGGCGGTACCGTGCGCTGGAGTTCTGTCGCCCCCTTCGCACTTGTGGCGGTGTCGTGCGCTGCGCTGACTTCGCACTGGGTCGTCCACGGCAATACGATTTTCCTGCGTCGGTTCGTGGCCATCGTCGTGCTCGGGGTCACCGGCTTGCATATGCTCGGCTGGCGCTGGCGCCATAGCGGGCAGTGGCGCTCGATCCTCGCTGCAGGCGTGGTGAGTGGCGCCTTGACGGCCATTGGCGGTCTAGGTGGTCCGCCCGCGGTGTACTACTTCGACGGAATCGCGAAAGGGCCGGTTCTACGTTCGAATCTGCTGGGCTACTTCGCCCTGCTGTTCGGGGGCGTCACCCTGCTACTTCTGATCAATCGGCAAGTGAAGATGCCGCAGTTGTGCACGGCTGCGCTTCTTAGCCCCACCTTTGCGGCAGGGGTGATCCTCGGCGAGCGATGGTGCAAGTTACTCTCACCCGTCTGGTTCGATCGGATTGTCAGCGGGCTGCTACTTGCTTCAGGGCTGTTGGCGTTGCTGACATAAAACAGGCACTGACACGCAGAACGCCGGAGCCGGTCAACCTTTGGCAAACGCACTATCCCGCGTGCCCTTCGAACTGCGGCAGGTCGTCGTGGATCGTGAACCACGGCGCCTTTGAACCGACGAAGATATGCGCGTTCGGCCGAATGGTCGGATCGTCCGCCAAGGTGCCCATCGCGACGTGGACGTAAGCGCCCTCGCGGACCACGGAATAGAGCAAGGAGCCACATGCCTTGCAATGAACATCATGACCGACTTCGCCGCCAAAGCGCATGACGCTGCCTTCGCCTTGTGTAAGACGCAGCTTGTCGCGTTCAATGCCCGCGAACGGCTTAAACGCCGAACCCGTTGCCCTTCGACAGTCAGAGCAATGACAGTTTGCGGCATAGATGAATTCGTCAGCCACTGCGTACTGGACCGCACCACAGAGGCACTTGCCGACTAACACGCGGTTGCTGGTTTTCTCATGGGTTGTCACGGGCGTCTCCTCCCTCAGGCATGTAACGTGCTGAATCCGAACGACTGTATCGACAGTAACTTTTCAACGCACAACGTGGAGCGAACAATGAAAATGAAGACGCAGATCTGCACCGCCGCACTCGTCCTTATCTGCGGGTCGCAGGCCGCCGTCGCACAGATCGCGGGCGTGCAGCCCCAGTGGACCACGGCCGAACAGTCAGATGCGTTGCTCCAGGGCTGGAGCGTGCGCAAGGCGCTGGTCGACGAGCCGGTCTACAACGATTCGAACGACAAGATCGGCAGCATCTACGACATCATCATCGCGCCGGACCGCAAGGCGACCTTCGCCGTTCTGTCGATAGGCGGCTTCATCGGCCTCGGCATCCATTACGTGGCGGTTCCGATCGACCACTTCGAGATTCGCAATGGCAACCTGTTCCTGGCGGGCGCCACGAAAGACGCGCTGAAACAAGCCCCGGAATTCCAGTACAACAAGCTCGAGAAAGCAACGAAACCGCATAAGATCAAGGAACAATAAGCGCTGCCGGCCTGAGCGTGCGAGCCTCGCTCAGGCCTGACCTTTTCCGTGCCGGGCCGCAATCTCCTGCAGATCGAGATCGTACTCCAGCACGTGAAGCAGCTCGTCGTGGATCAATCCACCGCGGTGCATCCGCAGCAGTTCCACCCTTCCTGCAGCGATGGCCACCAGCACCACGTCGTAGTGTGCATTGCGCAAGTCGGCGGGAAAATCGGCTTCGTCTTTGAGCGTCGCCGTAATCCGCTTGCGATAGGCGTATTGCTCAAGCAGACGTGGGTGGATCACTGTACCTTCACCATCGTGAACCAGCGGCACGATAGCATCGAACTGAGCGGCCTCGATATGTGCCCAGGCCTGCGGTTCGCGCAAATAGGTGGGCCCCTCGTCGTTGGTTCCGGCGGGCTGCAACCACTTGATCAATGGCCCGATCGTCATCCCTTGCAGCAGTACGGTGACAAGGATCACCGCGAAGGCTGCGACAAGGATCAGGTCCCGTCCGGGCATGGCTTCAGGCAGCGACAACGCAATGGCCAAGGTGACAACGCCGCGCATGCCTGCCCAGCTCTTGACGGTGGCGCCACGCCAGATCGTCCGCTCACGCTTCTGTTTTCGCATTGCCGCGAGTAACGCAATCAGATAATCGATCGCGAACACCCAGAAAAACCGTGCGAGCACAACCGCACCGATCACGGCGGCAGCGGTGGGTGCAAAGGTCGCAAAGGCGTGTGCCGTTCCGCCAATCCGGGCGATCACGCCCCGTAGCGACAAGCCAATCAGAATGAAAACAAGCGCCTCGAACAGGAAAATTACTACCTGCCAGAACGCCATGCCGCGCGTACGCACCGCCGCGGAAAAAATCTCGTGCTGGTGCCAGCCGAGAATCATGCCGGTGGTTACGGTCGCGATCACCCCTGAAACGTGACAGGTCTCCCCCGCGATATAGCTAATCCAGGCGGCCAGGACAGAGGTGGTGATGACCAGATACAGGTCATCCATACGCCGCAACAGGACGACCACCAGCCAACCGATCAGCGCGCCGGCCACGACGCCACCGAGACCGAGTACGACAAAGGTGGTCAACGCATGTGGGAGGCTGAAGGCCCCCGTCAAGGCGGCCGCCGCGGCAAAGCGATAGAGCACCAGGCCCGCTGCGTCGTTGAGCAGGCTCTCGCCTTCCAGCAAGACCATCATCTGACGAGGCAAAGCAACCCGTTCAAGCACAGCCTTTGCTGCGACTGCATCCGGAGGCGAGACGATTGCGCCGAGCGCGAAGCACGCCCCCCAGGGCAAAACAGGCATCACGAAATGCACGGCGAGCCCTACGATCAGGGTGGTGAAAACGACCGCCCCGATCGCGAGGAGCAGGATCCCATTGAGATTGCGCCGGAAGTCGCCCCAAACGGTGAAATAGGCGCCATCCATCAGCAAGGGCGGCATGAAGACAACCAGCACGAAATCAGGATCGAGCGATATGGGTGGAATGCCTGGAATGAACGCCATCGCGATACCGCCCATCAACAATGCGGCCGCTGGTGGCAGGCGCAGGCGCTTGGCCACCAGTTCGAGCACGACAATCGCGATCACGGACAACAAAATGAGCTGGAACGTCGTCACGGCGGTCATGAAGTTCATCCAGAAGACTGAAGGAGCGCCCCTATTTGACGAGCCGTCTGCGCCGGTCTCAGGGGCAGCCGGTCAGCCTTTCAGATCGGCTTCGATTTGACTCATCAGCCGCACTGCCGAACTGCGCACCAGCGCGTTCGATGGCGAAATCAACGTGGAATACGACAGAATCCGGTACACCTTTCTGCGCTGAATCTTGGAGACCTTCTCGGGCTCCAGCCAGGCGTCGTTGCGAACCAGCAGCAAGAGCGTCTCCAACCCGATCAGGACCGGCCACAGGCACGCCAGCCGCAGTCGAAGCGAGAACGCCGGGATGGCCAGCGTATAGTCGAGGGCCTCACGGAAATGATCGAGTGCCTCGCGTACCAGTTGGAACATCAGCCCGCGCGCGCGCACGGACGCATCGGGCAAGAGCAGCGCCTCAGGTGCAATGCCGATCTGCTCCAGCATCGGGGCCGGAAGATAGCAACGCCCGATGCGCAGATCCTTGCCGCAGTCCCGCAAAATATTCGTCATCTGCAGTGCCTTCCCGAAACGCACACCGCGACGCAGCATCGTCTCAGGGTCGCTTTTCAGACTGCCCGGCAGGTGAGCATAGGTCATCCGGGTCCAGAACTCTCCGACGCATCCCGCGACCAGATAGGTGTAACGATCGAGTTCGCCCCAGTCGCGCAGCGCGACAATCCGGCCCGACTGTTCGTCCGGGAAGGTACGAAGATCGAATTCCATGCCTTCTGTGAGGGTCGAGACAATGCCCTGCACGGCCAGTTGATCGGCCTTGCTCAGTTGGGATAACACGGCAAGCGCAGATTCAAGCGACTCGAGTAACACCCTTTCATCGGACTGGGTCTGCTGGCTCGCCACTTCGACCGCCATACGCTGCATTTTCGAGCCTTCATCCGCGGCACCGTTGACCCTGGCACGCAGTGACAGAAGCAAGTCCAGTCGCTGTTCAGGCGGAATCAGCGACGTATCCGCGATCGTGTCGGCCGCGCGCGCCAGGAGATACGCGAGCCCGACGGGATCGCGCATGCCGGCCGGCAGGATGCTCAGCGTGAGGTAGAAAGAACGGGAGACGCCTTTCAGCAGCGGGCCAAGAAGGAAAGCCCGGTTGGGGTTAGACATGGATGAGGTCGAATCAGGATGAACAAAAGGAGCGCAGCGGGATTGTATCTGGCAAAGGCGCCGCGACCCTATCGTGCACCGGCACCCTCTCAGAAATCCCAGCCTTGGGGCGATCCATAGTCCAGTTCGAGAGACATGCGCTTTAGTGGTGGCAAAACCGGGATCTGTAATCCATAATTCGCCCAAAAACATGCAGGCACGCAAAATGCTGGTGCGCTATTGACGCCCCCCCTCCGTCACTGAGCACCCTGCCCTGGAGAAGACCATGCAAACCTTCTTGCGCTCGATTCGATTACCCCGCGCGGCGCGCAACGCCCTGTTTCTTGCCATGTGCGGCGTCACGCTTGCCATGTATGCAGTGCCGTTCTTGATGGCGCATTAAGGCGCTCCGCCCACGGCTGGACACGGGCGGCATCGCTGATCCGTAAGGCCGGAGCGACTAACGACCCGCGGGCAAGCAAAAGCGCCCCAAGGGTATTCCCCAGGGGCGCCCCGTGGTGCTCACCGCAGCAAGTTAGCTCAAACAGCCGCGCGTTCCTCGAACGAATCGACACGATCGGTGTAGAACGCGACGTAGTCCTTGATCTCCGCTACGGCGGTGTACGGCGCTTCATAGGTCCACACGGCGTTAGCCGAACGCTCGCCGCCGAGGGGAATGCTGTAGTAACTGCACTCACCCTTGTACGGACAATACGTCGAATGATCCGTGCGCGAGAGCAGCGCCATGTCGACGTCCTTGCGCGGAATGTATTGCACCGCGGGATAGGTGGATTCACGCAGCGTCAAGGCATCGTGCGTGTCCGCAATGACCCGGCCAGCAATCGACACAACAATACGTGCCGGGTTGCGCTCAATAGTGATCGGATGATCTGGGCCGGGTGTCTTGACCGTTCTGCTGGGAGCTTTTGTTTCCATGGCTTGGGTCCTTTGCTGAAGCTGTCGTGCTGTCGTGAAATGCGGCACCGTGATCGGCGCCGCCAGATGCTCAGGTGCTGCCGCTAAGACATCTGGCGGCGCGTTCACAGCGACGCCAGACCTTGCTGCCACTCAGTTTGACGGAAAATCCGTGCCGATGCCCACCTCACTCCAGGCATCCATCTCCGCGGTGCGTCGAGCCATGGCGGTTTTCACCGCATCGACGCCCCATGCGCCCAGCACAAGATGTCGCGGCGGGTTGTCTTCTTCATAGACTTTGATCATCGCCTCAGCGGCCCGCTCCGGGTCGCCCGCCTGCTTGCCGCTATTCTGCGCGGTGCTTTGCAGGCGTGCGCGGACGGTATCGGCGTAGTCGTCGATGCGATTCGGGGTCTGCTTGAGCGATCGCCCGGCCCAGTCGGTGCGGAACGGCCCTGGCTCGATGCAGGTGACCTTGATGCCGAGCGGCTTGCCTTCGATCGCCAACGAATCCGACCAGCCTTCGACTGCATGCTTGCTCGCAGCGTAGTAGCCCGACCCTGGAAAGCCGACCAGGCCTGCCACCGAGGTGATGTTGAGGACGTGTCCCTTGCGCTGCGCGCGCATGAGCGGCAACACGGCACGCGTGATGGCGAACAGGCCGAACACGTTCGCGTCGAACTGAGCGCGAATCTCGCCCTCCTCGCCTTCCTCGATGGAGGCCTGATAACCGTAGCCGGCGTTATTGACCAGCACGTCGATCCGGCCGAACCGTTCCTGGGCAGCCGCTACGGCTGCGGCAACCTGCGCGGCGTCCGTGACATCGAGATCGAGCGCAAGCGCCCGGTCTTCTGCGCCTTTGACGAGATCGGCAACACGACTTTTGTCGCGTGCCGTCACGACCGCGTACCAACCGCGCGCCAGCACGCGTTGCGCGAGTTCCTTGCCGAAACCGGTCGAACACCCCGTGATGAACCAGACGGGCGGCGATGACGATGCCATAAGTCTTCCTTCTTGACGGATTGAAAGGATGAGAACGACTGGCGCGCCGGCGATGAGAACCGGCTCCGGATGACAAGTGCACACGTTTCTCAGGTCAACCCTGCTTCGCGCGCGGTCTTGCCCCGTCTGCGCCTGCTCGGGCAGCCAGCCGCTTCAGTACGAACCGAGAGCATGCCGTAAATACGGGATGCCTGCTGACAACGCCACCGCATGTTTTCGCGCTAGCGCCGCCTCGGCAACTGCAGCGAGCCGTCCGCCGCAAACAGCAAAAAAACCCGCGGCTGATCGCAGCCTCGGGGCAACCGCCTTTCACGACCACTGGGCATGCGTGCCGTCCAGGCTCCGGTCGAGCTGGAAGGCCGCACTGATCAAAGCAAGATGCGTCAATGCCTGGGGAAAGTTGCCGAGCGATTCACCGCTAATCGCGACTTCCTCCGAGAACAAGCCGAGGTGATTCGCGTAGGCAAGCATTCGCTCGAATACAAGTCGCCCCTCATCGACACGACCCGCACGCGCAAGCGCCTCTGCGTACCAGAACGAACAGGCGCTGAAGCCGCCTTCTTCGCCAGGCAATCCGTCGAGTGAATCGCCACGGGTATAGCGGAATACCAGCGGATCGACGCACAAGCCTTCTCCGATGGCATCTAACGTCGACAGCCAGCGAGGGTCCTTCGGGCCGATAAAGCGAACCAGCGGCATCATCAGGATCGACGCGTCGAGATCGCCCGAACCGGAAGTTTGCACAAAACTCTGCAGGTCACTGTTCCAGAAGTTTGCGTAGATGTCGTCGTGGATCTGATTGCGCACCGCGTACCATTCCGCAAAAGGGGCCTTGAGCGAACGCTTTTGCGCAAGCCGCAGGGCGCGATCGACCGTCACCCAGCACATCAGCCGTGAATGCAACAGCGGGCGCCGATGGTTGCGGAATTCCCAGATACCGTGATCTGCTTCCTCCCAGTGGGCCACCACATAGTCGACGGTCCGGACCACATCGAGCCAGCCGTCGTGCGAAATCGCCTCGCCATACTTGTTGTAGAGATAGATCGCATCGAGCAGCGCGCCGTAGACATCGAGCTGGAGCTGATCCCGTGCGCCATTACCCACCAGCGGCGGTTCCACCCCTTTGCCGTACAGGTTTCCCAGTGCTCGCTCCTCCGGCGCTTCCTCGCCGTCGACCGCATACATGACACGCAGTGAGCCATCGGCGTCACAACGCTTGTTGCGCTCACCGATCCAGCGAATGAAGTGCTGCGCCTCACTCGTATACCCCAATCTTAGCAAGGCATAGACCGAGAACGCGGCGTCACGGATCCAGGCATACCGGTAGTCCCAGCGGCGCCCGCCATCTGGCGTTTCCGGCAAACCGAAGCTTGGCGCCGCGACGATGGCGCCATATTCGCGCGAGCTCAACAGCTTGAGCAGCAGTGCCGAGCGCATCACGACTTCTCGATAGCGGCCGCGATAGGTTGCGTGTCCCGACCAGGTACGCCAGAACGCGATGGTCTGTTCAAGTGCCGTCTGGACGCCCCCAACGTCGAGCGGCGCCAGCGCTGCTTCGCCAAACACGAAGTACACGCTCTGTTTCTGTTCGAGATCGAACTGCGCGTGCGCGTCGCCCTTCTCGATCGACAGTTCGACCGAGGCGTTCAGGTTGACCGGCTCGCTCGCGCCAGACGGTTTGAATACGACCGTGTGCGCATCGGTAAGCGTGGCTTCATGCTCCGCCTGTGCGTAGTCAAAGCGCGGTTCACAGCGCATGCGCAAAGGCATCGTGCCGTAGATTCCGCGCACGATCCGAATCAGGCAATTGTCGACGTCATTCTGTGCAGAATCCCCTGCGGGTGAGGGCCGGGTCCGCGCGGGTCTGATCGGCATAAAATCGATGACCTCGCACACGGCCTGTGCCGACATGAAGCGTGTGATCAAGACATTGGTTTCAGGCAGATACATCTGCCGCGTTTCAGCAATTTCCTGTGTCGGGGCGATGCTGAAGTGGCCGCCGCGCGTCTCATTGAGCAAAGAGCCAAACAGCGTCGGGGAATCGACCCGCGGAAAACACATGAAATCGACTGCCCCCTGCTTCGAGACCAACGCGGTTGTCCGCATATTGCCCACCAGACCGTGTGCGCCCAGCGGCACACCGTCGGGCATGGCCCAGGGTTCGGGTTGAGTGGGTTTTCCCATGACGGGGTGTCTCTCCTATGATGTGCGACATAGCTCCCACATAGCGCGTGCACGCTATGCAGACACAGCAATCGACGTTCCCGTATTGCGGCGCAAAATTGCGTACGAACACCGTCCCTTGCGGTGCAAGCGATTTGTAACGCGAAAGACGGGGGCGGGATGTGACAGATCGTGTCACACGACGCTGCCACTCTATAATCGAGACCTCGGTCAACTCACGCGGAGACGCCCGAACGGCGATGAAGATGGCGAAGGACGACGCAATAATCGCAAGCAGTCACGCAGACACCGACGCAGTGGCGCGCGCGCGCTCTGCCGGCGTGCTGGCAACCGCGCGCCTCACTACGCGGGCATCGCGGGCGCCGGACTATGCGGCTGAGAATGCTGCACTCGTTGCACTGGCCCGCGCGCTGACAGGCCCCGACGGATCGTTCCTGCAATTTCTTGCCGAACTTGCGCTCGACCTGTGCGGCGCCGAGAGCGCCGGCATCAGCGTGCTTCGACTGCCTGGCGAAGGCGAACCGTGTTTCGACTGGGTCGCTGCCGCGGGCCTTTGCGCGCCGTATCGCAATGCGACTTCGCCGATCGACGACAGCCCCTGCGGAATTTCAGTCGCGCTGGGCGCGCCTCAGTTGTACAGCTATCCGCAGCGTCACTTCCCCTTTCTAGCGGTGCCCGGCCCCGAAGTCGTCGAAGGCCTTGTCGTGGTCATCCCTTCGGCCGAAGGTGCGCACGGAACCATCTGGGTGATGTCGCACAATGAGGACAAGAAGTTCGATCAGGAAGACTGCCGTCTGCTTGCTAGTCTTGCCGGCTTTGCCAGTGCAGCGCTGACGCTGCGTCGCTCGAGAAAATTGGCCGAGAGCGAGGCTGAGCAAACACAGCGCGCGCGCGAGGCGCTTGAGCAATCCGATGCGCGGCGCGAAGAATTCATCTCGATGCTGGGTCATGAATTGCGCAATCCGATGTCGCCGATCGAGAGTGCCATCGCAATCGCCAAGCGCTCGACGGCTGCGGACGACAAAGCCGTACGCGCACTGACGATCGCGCAACGCCAGATGCGGCAACTCCGGACGCTGGTCGACGACCTGCTCGACGCCGCGCGCGTCCGGCAGGGCAAGCTCGCACTGAAGCGCAGTCATACCTCCTTGAACGAAGTCGTGTTCGATGCGCTGACGGGTGTGCAACATCACATCGATGCGCGTCGTCACAAGCTCGTGCTGACCGGTGTTGAAAACAAGACCGTTGTGTTCGCGGATCATGTACGGCTTAGCCAACTGATCGGCAATCTCGTCTCGAATGCCGCCAAATACACCCCGACCGGCGGCTGCATCGAGGTGTCCGTCCAATCGCGAGCCAGCGAACTGGCAACCGACGTGGAGCCGACCGCCGAGAATCGCATCGTGACGATTACCGTGCGCGACAATGGTGTCGGTATCGACGCATCGGTGCTTCCAAAGGTCTTTGAACTCTTTGCGCAAGGCCCGACCGCCAGCAATGCACGCTCGGAGGGCGGCCTCGGCATCGGGCTCGCGCTCGTGAAGCGCATTGTCGATTTGCACGACGGGTCGATTGAGATCAAGAGCAATGGCATGGGCACCGGGACTGAAGTCACCCTTCAATTACCGATCCTGAGTCGACAGCCTGAGCGCGTGGTTCCCGCCGCGCCGGTCGAAGCGCCTTCAACCCGGCTGCTGCTGGTCGATGACAACCCCGACGCGCTTGAAGCTTTGGGCATGCTGCTCGAGCTCGACGGGCATGTCGTGCGAAGCGCGCATAGCGGCGCGGCGGCGCTTGAGGTCACGCGCGAGTTCATTCCCGAAGTCGCATTGGTGGATATAGGGATGCCGGGCATCGACGGCTTCCAGCTCGCGCAGCTGTTACGCGCGCGGCCTGAACTCGACTCTACTCTGCTGGTCGCGTTGACCGGCTATGGTTCCGAGTCCGACAAATCACGCGCACTGGCTGCGGGATTCGACCTTCACCTCACCAAACCTCTGTCGATCGACAAATTTCGCGATGTGCTGGGCCGCCGGGTGGGGCGAACGATCGAAGGGTTGCTTTGATAAGTGCCCACGAGCGTATTGCCGAGCGTGCAACTTCAACAACCTGTAGTCAAAGTACCCGCCCTCTCAATCACTTCGGCAATGTGCCGAGTGCACGAGGTTCATGCATCGGGCATCCGTTGCGCTCACCGCGCAGTTGCGACGACATCTCGTAAGCGGGTTTGCGCGAGCGCATCAGTCCGCCCAGTGGGCGATGGGCACTCAGGCAGTGCCAGGGGCTGAACGCGAGTTGATCGTCAACCACCGCAGCGCGCGAATCGCTCCATGCCGGTTGCGGCATCACGCGGATACGGGCGACAGGGACATACGGGCTGATCTCCTCAGGCCACTCCGCCGATGCATCCTCGATCGGCATGTTCTCCAGGTCGGTCGCCAGTTGCACCCGGACTTCCCATTGCGCCCCGCCATTCGCAAAGAATTCGTTGACGGCCTCGCGTAGGCCGTCAGGCTTGCCGTTCACGTTGAGCGGCGCATCGGTCAGCGCGGTGAGCTCCGGCGAGACCGGCGCCACGCTGAGCTTCACGAAGTACGGGCCGTATAAAAACGGCACTATGGTGTAGAAGGTCTCGCCAAGAATATGGGTTTCGGGATGTCCACCGAGATTACGCAAGGTCGGGCTTTCACCGCCAGCAGCCTCAACCACCGCTTCAGTTCCTCGCAGCACGGCGGACAAAGCCTTCTTCAGACCGGGTGCCTTGTCCGTCGTTTTGGCGAGCATCTTCAGCATGCCCAAAAATTTCTTCGGCGTCGGTGCGCCAAATGCCGGGGCGTTCTGCATGACGAAGTCCTGCGTTGTCTGTCCTTCGCTGCCTGGCTCGCGCTCGCCTTCGACGCCGATGATCTTGATGGCCAGACCACGCGGAGTTGACACGCTGTCGTCCAGGATGTCGCCCGGATTGGTAGAAAAGCGCATCACGACGGGAAACGTACCTGCACGGGCGAATGCGCCCTGCGCGAACTCCGGCGGCAGATCGTCGAGAAACTGTAACTCACCTTGCAACAGACCCTGGCTTTTCGCGTGAACGCTGCGAACTGCGTGGCCGTAGTCCTTGTAGGTGATGTCCATGATGCTGCGCAGGGTTTCCACAAGCTCGCGAATGGTTTCGGCTTCGTCTTCGGGCACTTGTTCGAACGAAGAATTGAAACGCAAGGGTTGAATCGTCAGGGCGGTCGACATCGTGAATTCCTTGCAAAGGTCAGAGAAATGTGTGCCCGGGCGTACGGTCAGACACCGAGATGTCCAGGGCTTGTCGATGAAAACACGACGCCGGACAGGACCTTGGGGCTAACACGCCACGGGGGGGGACACACCCGCTTTGCAAGCCGCATTCCCGCAGGGGTCACTGGTCACTGGTCACTGGTCACTGGTCACTGGTCACTGGTCACTGGTCACTGGTGACCGGTCACCGGTCACCGGGCGCTGCTCACAGTTCACTGAACCCAAGTCTGCGGCCTCCGGCCACCGCGCCTACCGTCCTCGCTTGAGCACGCCGCCCCTCCCACCGCCCCAAACGCCCTTTGCATCAAGGGTTTGCGCTTACCGGCCAGCCGGTTGGAGCGACTGGCGTTTTTTGGCTAGTGACCCGAATATTGGCGTCACATGATCTGACACGAGCCGGTCGACCGACCTGAACCGGCATGACGGGCCTATAAGGAGAATGCAATGAGCGGTAGTACAACCCAAGCAGCCATCGAGGACCATGCCCTTGAAACGGTGCCAGCCGCCGACCGCAAGAGCTGGCTCGCCTTGTCATGGAGTACCGCGGGCATCGTCACCAGCCTGATCCAGCTGTTCTTCGGCGCCCTCGTGACGTTCGTCGCGGGATTCCATATCGCCATCCTCGCCGGACTCGTGGTGACCGTCGTCGGCGCACTGCTCGGCTGGGGTTGCGGCCACGTCGCCTTCCGCTCGGGACTGTCGTCCACTGTGCTCTCCCGGCACTTCGGTTTCGGCCATAAAGGCTCGATCATTTCGTCGCTGATCTTCGGCTTCATGATCATCGGCTTTCTCGCTATCGAGAACGCCCTGCTCTACCGTGGCTTCGTCTTCTATTTCCATCTCGACGACACCGTGCTCACGCGCATAATCGTCTACGGGCTGATGAGTGTCATCTGGGTGCTGCTGACCGCCTACGGCTTCGCGCTCGTGGCACGTGTGTCGTCGGTCATGCTCGCGCTGTTTCTGGTCGTGCTGGTCTATATCTCGTACACGGTCGTCAGCAAGACGGGTCACACGATTGGCGCGCTCACGTCGTTCCCGCCGCAATGGCCCGCCGGAGTGCTGGCGAGCATGGGGGCCACGAGCGACATCGGCAAGTTCATCTTCTGTGTGAACGTACTGATCGGATCAGCGGGTGCGCTTGCGCTCGTCGATGCGGACATCGGCCGCTATGCCCGTCGCTCACGCGATATCGGCATCGCCGCGCTGCTTGGCAATATCGCCATGGATATCGTCATGCTCGGCATGGGCGGCATCATCATGTATGCGGGTGTGCCCGCGCTGGTCGAGTTCTACCAGCACACCGGCATGTCGCAGGCAGCGTCGCAACAGGCCGCGCTGGCCAACCCCGATAGCGTGACGGCTGCCTTTATCATCTTCTCGGGTGGCCTCGGCGCCGTGCTCATGGTGCTCGCGCAAAGCAAGGCACAGGTTCTCAATACCTACAGCGCTTCCCTCGCCCTGTCGAACCTGTTCGATGCGCTCGGCTCCTGGCGCCCGGGCCGCCTGACGTTTGTTATCCTGGCAAACGTGATCGGCCTGGTGATGCTCTACGGCCAGATCCTTTCGCTCGTCAATGCCTGGATCACGATCCTCGGCGTGCTCACGACGGCCTTTGCGGGTGTGATCATCGCCGACTATTTCATTGTGCGGCCACGTCAGCGCGCCCTGGGCACCTTGCCCGACCAGCCTGATGTGTGCAATTGGGCTGGCGTGATCACGGTGGTCGCGGCGTTTGTGATCGCCCATTTCTTACTGCGCGCCATCATGCCGGTCGAATTCGTCACGACGCTGGTGGTCTGCCTGGCCGGCTATCCGGCACTGCGCCTCAAAGTGTTCCGCCCGACAGTGATCCGCATCGCAGGCCAGCAAGGGATCTGAACCGGACCTGCCTTGTCTCACCCTGTCTAAGCTAAAACGGCCCCGAACATCGCGTTCGGGGCCGTTTTTTTATGGATCACTGCTGTTTGAGAATCTCCTGTGCCATCGCGCTAAGCGCCACGGTCCGTTCAACCCCACCTCGCTTGATCGCTTCCTTGGGCATGCCAAACACGACGCAGCTCGCCTCGTCCTGAGCCACGGTTCGCGCGCCAGCCGTGCGCATTTCAAGCAAGCCGGCTGCGCCGTCATCGCCCATACCGGTCATGATCACACCCAGCGCGTTCGAGCCGGCGCTTTTCGCAGCCGAGCGGAACATGACGTCGACGGACGGTCGGTGCCGGTTCACCAGGGGACCGTCGAGCACTTCGACAAAGTATTGCGCACCGCTTCGCTTGATCAGAAGATGGCGGCCGCCCGGTGCGATAAGCGCCTGCCCGGGTACGATGCGGTCGTTGTTTTCCGCTTCCTTGACCGTGATCTCGCAAAGGCTGTTGAGACGGGCGGCAAACGCTGCCGTGAATTTCTCGGGCATGTGCTGAACGATCACGATGCCGGGCGAGACACGCGGCAGCGCCGTCAGCACCTCCTCGAGCGCCTGCGTTCCGCCCGTCGAGGTGCCGATTGCAACCAGACGCTCGGTGGTCTGCGTCATCGCCTTGCCCGACTGGGCCATCAGGATCACGTCGGCCGTGTTCTTGGGCGGCGGCGCGACGAGTGGCACGCCGGTCCGCAACGCCAGACGCCTCACGTTCGCGCGCGCCGCGCCCCGGACGGTCGACACGAGATCGTTCGACGAGTCATGAAGGAATTGTTTCAAACCCAGTTTCGGTTTGGTGATGATCGCGACGGCACCCGCGGCGAGGGCTTCGAGCGTGGTCTTCGCCCCTTTCTCGGTCAACGTCGAGCAGATCACGACGGGAGTCGGGCGCTCCTGCATGATCTTGCGCAGGAAAGTCAGCCCATCCATACGCGGCATCTCGACATCGAGCACGATGACATCCGGCCACTGCAGCTTGAGTCGTTCGATCGCGAGCAATGGATCGGCCACCGCCGCGATGACCTCGATGTCGGGGCTCGCATCGAGCAGGCCGGCGACGACCTGCCGCACTACGGCGGAGTCGTCGACAACCATCACTTTGATAGATTTCATGGCGGGCGCCCTCTTATTGTTTTCGGTAAATCGATGGCGCAACTTGCTCGACCGACGCGTTGACGTCGTGCAGACTCTCCGAGTGTCCGATGCAGAAATAACCGCCAGGCTTGAGTAGCGACAGAACCCGCGCCACGACTTGACGCTTGGTGTCGCCGTTGAAATAGATCATGACATTGCGCAGGAAGATCACATCGAACGGGACCATGCGCGGCAGGTCGGCGTTGAGATTGACCATCGAGAAGACCACACGCTTGCGCAATTCCCGATCGACCAGCAGCGTACCCTCATGCGCACCCATGCCCTTCAGACAAAACCGCTTCTTATAGGCGGCGGGAATGTGCTGCGCGCGCGAGAGCGGATAGTGTCCGAACCGGGCACGTTGCAGCACGCGCGCACTGATGTCCGAGCCCACCACCTCCCAGTTTGCCTCGCCCAGGCGGTCAGCCAGCACCATCGCCATGCTGTAGCACTCCTCGCCGGTCGACGATGCGGCGCTCCAGACCCTGAACGGCTGCCCGCACGCGGCGGCAGCTTCCGCAAGTCGCCCGAGCAACTCGAAGTGTTTCGGTTCGCGGAAGAAATAGGTTTCGTTGGTGGTGAGCAGGTCGATCGCGAACTGCGTCTCGCCACTCTCCCCGCCGCTGTCTAGCAGCGCCAGGTACGCCGTAAAGCTGTCGAGCTGCAGCTCGCGCAGCCGTTTGGACAGGCGGCCAGACACCATGGCCTTCTTGGCCGGTGTCAGCGCAATGCCTGCCGCCTCGTGGATAAAGCGCTGAAAGCGGACAAATTCAGCGTCGGTGATTGTGCTCATACGCAGTCCTGCTCAAGAACCCCGGGGGAAATTTCAAACCCTGGCGCAAGAGGCCGCAACGGCCCCACGCGCCCCTACGGCCCGGGCTCGTCCGCCACAAACCTCAAGTCATGCAAAACCGACTGATGACGCTTAAGCCACACCGGAAACTGGCTAGCGGGCATCGGCCGTGCGATCAGGTACCCCTGACCGATGCTGCAGCCGAACTCCTGCAGCAAACGCCAGTCACCGATCAACTCGATCCCTTCAGCCACCGTCACGAGATTGAGCTGACGGGCCATATCGAGCGCCGAGCGCAGGATCACGCGCAGGTTGGAGCGCTGATGCGCGCCATGCACAAAGGAACGATCGACCTTCAATTCGGTGAATGGAATGCGCGCGAGCTGCTGCATCGAGGAAAATCCGGTGCCGTAGTCGTCAATCGACAAGCCAAAGCCTTTGAGTCGCAGCCGGGCAAGCACCCCGAGCGCAGCGCCGAGATATCCCACCACCGAGGTCTCGGTAATCTCCAGTACGATCTGCTCGGGCGACAGGTCGTGGCGCGTCACCAGGGCAAGAATCTCTTCAACCAGCGAAGGGCGTTCAAGCAGGTGCGGCGACAAGTTGATCGCCATCGACAAACGCAGCCCCCGCGCATTCCACTCAGCCGCCTGCGCCAGCGCCTGTGCCATGACCGCAAGCGTGAGCTCATGGATCAGCCCCTCGCGCTCGGCCAATGCCACAAATCGATCCGGCCGGACAACAATGCCTTCGGCTTGATGCCAGCGTGCCAGCGCCTCGACACCGCGGACGATGCCGGTGCGCATATCGACCTTCGGCTGGTAGTGCACCGTGATCTCACCGTCCGCAATCGCCCGACTCAGCCGCTCGGCGTCGATGACAGTCTCGGGGTCAAAGTGCACGCTGCCGCTGCGCGCTGCCTCCGCCACGTGACCGAGGCGATCAAACGCGCGCAGCACGTCCGGCATGCATAGCGGCTTCTGCAGGCCTCCCAGGACAGGCAGACCGAGGCTGCTCGCGAGCGCCTCGACGGACTGAATCAAGGCCGTCTCGCGTCCCGATGCCACGATCAGCGGCACCATGATGCCGCGCTGATGCAGCTTCTGGATCAGTTCGATCCCGTCCATGCCCGGCATTTCGAGGTCGACGATCAGCAGATCGGGTCGCAGCACGAGCATCGCGAACAGGTCGAGCGCTTCCTGCCCGCTGCGCGCCTCGTAGATCAACTGGACGCCAAGCGCCCGACACAGCGAGACGGTGTGTTCGCGTTGCACCGCGCTGTCGTCGACGACGAGCAACGAAGTGACACGCGAAATCACAGGTGAGGCAATCATGTCCATGTCTGAAGCGAGTGGGGAGCGTGCGCGACGCAAGGCACTAGCCCCCCTGATCCGCCGCCTCCTCGGTTGCGGAAGCAGCGAGGTCGGCAAGCTCATCGATCGACAGCACACGATTCACATCCAGCAGGATCACGAACTTGCCGCGGACCTTGCCCATTCCTTGGATAAATTCGCCGCGGATGCGGGCGCCGAACGTCGGCGCCGGTTCGATATCCGCCGCCGCGATCTCCAGCACCTCGTTGACCGCGTCGACTGCCACGCCAATCACGTGACGCTCTTCACCAAGAGCCATTTCGACGATCACGATGCAACTGCGTTTGGTGATTGGGCTCGACGGCTTGTTGAAGCGCGCGAGCAGATCCATCACGGGCACCACCGCGCCACGCAGATTGATCACGCCGCGTACGCAGGCCGGCATCATCGGCACTTCGGTCGGGCTGCGGTGTTCGATAATCTCCTTGATCGCGAGAATGCCGATCGCAAAGACCTCACCGCCGAGCATGAAAGTCAGAAACTGCGTCGGCTCGACATGCTGCGCGGCGAGCACCGCCGGCTGAGACATCGCCCGGCCGCCTCCCAGAGGCATCTGGACCACTGCGTTCATGGCAGGCTCCTCAGAAGCGGGTGAACAGCGATTCGTCCGGCGCTTCGTTGCCGGCGAGGGCCATGCTGCCCGCGAAGCCCGGGCTGACCGGTGCGCGACGTGCCCCGCCGGCCGGACGCTTCGGCGCGGCCGTCTTGCCTTGCGGTTTGACGCGGTTATGCACCACCGGGTTGTCGCTGACCTTGAAGAAACCCATGGTGCTTTGCAGTTGCTCAGCCTGGCCGCTCATCTCCTCGGCGGTTGCCGCAAGCTCTTCGGAGCTCGATGCGTTCTGCTGCGTGGTCTGGCTCAGTTGCATCACGGCTGCATTGATC